>Ga0209166_10000272_pt1 | contig 64388 bp, 52 predicted proteins | sample Coa_R1_3_FD_187151 | JGI IMG/M metagenome (GOLD analysis project Ga0209166, IMG submission 187151) | Surface soil microbial communities from Centralia Pennsylvania, which are recovering from an underground coalmine fire - Coalmine... | ecosystem: Environmental > Terrestrial > Soil >...
CTCCAGTTCATCCCCTCGCCCCCGTTCCGGCGGCGGATGCCCGACGTGGCCCAGGCCATGGCCCTGGTCGGCACCAACGTGGTGATGTGGGTGCTGGCCATGTCGATGAGCCTGTTCACCAAGGCGTCCTGGTACCCGGTGTACGACCACGTCCCGGGGGTCAGCCTGCCGCCGTTCGCCGATCAGCAGATTGGCGCCGCGATCCTGTGGGTTTGCGGCGACATCTGGGCCATCCCGGCACTGGTGATGGTGATGCGCCGGATCATCGGCGCCGATGGCGGGGTCGGCGCGGCGATCGACAAGATCCTCGGCCGTGGCTCGGCCTCGTACTCCTGGGCGGGGGGCGCGGGCTGGTCCCGGGGGCCGCGCGGATCCCGGGGCGCGGGCTGGCCCGGGGGCGCGGCCGGGCCCCGGGCCGCGGGCGGGTCCCGCAGCGGTCAGGCGGGCCGGGCTTTCCCGCCGCCAGCGCCCGAGCCACCCGCCGAGGCCTGATCGCCGGGTTCCGCGGGGAACATGTCGCCATTGAGTGACGCTTTGAACACTTTTTGTTGAGTTCATGGGGCACCATGTCAAGAATGGGACCAACGCACGGCCAGGCGACACGGGAAGGGCGGAGGCGTGGGAAATCGCGCGGCGGGGGAGCCGCGGTCCGGAGCACCCAGGCCGCCGTGACAGCCGCCCCGGCCGGTGTGCCGTCTCCCCGGGCCGCGGGCGGCCCGGCGCAGGCCACCCAGGCTCCGCCCGCCCGGGCGACGTTCACCCAGGTCTTCGCGGTGGGGGAGTTCCGCGCCGTCTGGCTGGCGATGCTGCTCTCCGTCGCGGGTGACCAGCTTGCCCGGGTGGCCATGACGGTGCTCGTCTACGACCGCACCCAGTCGCCGTTCCTCACCGCGCTGACCTATGCCGTGACGCTGCTGCCCTGGGTGGTCGGCGGGGTGGGGCTGTCCGGGCTCGCGGACCGGCTGCCGCGCCGCCAGGTCATGATCGCCTGTGACCTGGCACGGACGGTCCTGGTGCTGGCGATGGTCGTGGCCGGCGTGGCAAGCTCGGCCGCTGCGCTCTGGGCCATGGTCGCGCTGCTGTTCCTGGTGACGCTGCTGGACTCGCCGTTCAAGTCGGCGCGGGCGGCATTGGTGGCGGACATCCTGACCGGGGAGCGGTACGTGCTCGGCACCACGGTCACCCAGCTCACCTTCCAGGTGGGCCTGGTGCTGGGCTTCGCGCTCGGCGGGCTGACCGTGGCGGCGCTCGGCACCCGGGGTGCCCTGGGCGCCGACGCCGGCACCTTCGTGGTCTCCGCCTTACTGCTGTCGCTGTGGGTGCGCAGGCGCCCGGCCGCGGCCGGGCGCTCCGGCGGCGCGCGGCCGTCGCACTGGGCGGACATGGCCGCCGGGGTGCGCCTGGTGTTCGGCGACCGCACACTGCGCACCCTGGTGCTGTTCGGGTGGCTGGTCACGTTCTACATCGTGCCGATGGCACTCGCCGCCCCGTACGCGGCCAGGTTCCGCGGGCTGCCGCTCCCCGTCGCCACCGGCCTGGTGTTCGCCGCCCTCCCGATGGGCACCGCGGTCGGCGCGTTCGTGCTGGGCCGGCTGGTCAGCCCGGCGCGGCGGCAGCGCTGGATGGGTGCCATGGCCGTGGGGTCATGCGCGGTGCTCATGCTCTGCTGGGCCCGGCCCGGCTTCGCCGCGTCGCTGCTGGTCTTCATGGTCGCCGGGCTGTTCGCCGGCTACCAGGTCGCGGCGAACTCCGCGTTCGTCGCGGCGGTGCCGCCCGAGCGCCGTGGCCAGGCGTTTGGCCTGGCCAACGGTGGCATGCAGGTGTTCCAGGGCGTCTGGTTCATCATCGTGGGCGCGCTAGCCGGCCTGACCGGCCCCGGTGCCGTGATCGCGGTGAGTGGCTGTCTCGGCGCGGTCATCGCCACCGGCCTGGCGGCCAGGTGGGCCACCCGCGCCATCCCGGCGGCCGGCCGCCCGTGAACCGGTGGCCGGCCGCCCGTGTGGAGGTGGTTTACCTCGGGTGGAGGTTAGGTCCATTCGGCGCGCATGGCGGTCCTCCTTCCGGGTCCGGTGCTGGCAGCGGGGAAAGGGCGGGGTACCGCCCGCCTTGACAGCGGAAATCCCGGTCTGTAACCATTCGGAGTTAGCCCAGTACCGATAGTTAACCATTAGTCGCGCTTGTCCCGCATCGCACTTTCCGAGAGTTTTCATGATGTCCATCCGCCTGCCGGGCCGCATCGTTCATGTCGCTGGCATCCACGTCCGATCCCTCCACTCGTGGCAGGTATGGGACCTTCGGGGCTCGCTGCGCGGCTATGTCCTCGCTGTGCCCGTGGTCTACGTCGCGGCGCTCGCCTATGCCGCGACTACTACCGCGTGGCAGCTCCGGCATGCGCTCGTCTTCCTGGCCCTGCTCGCCTGCGGCATGGCGGTGACCGAGGCGAACCGCTCGGTCCGCGAGCCGCAGGGCACTCTGGCCCGGGACCTGCAGTCCGTCTGGTACCTCGCCATCGCCATCACCCTGCCACCCTGGTACGCCCTGGCGGCACCCATCCCGCTCGCGATGCACAAGCTATGGCGCACCCGGCGGATGCTCGTCTACCGGCGGGTCTTCAGCCACGCCGCGATCGGCCTGGCGTACGGCCTCGCCTCCGTCACGTTCCATGCCCTGCCGGCCTCAGTGATCGGCACCTTCCCCGGCACCGGCCGCCACGCCCTGTACTGGGTGGGCGCGGTGGCGGCCTGCGGGCTGATCGGCGCGGCCGTGGACTACTGCCTCATCCTGGTGGCGATCCGGCTGTCCGACCCGGATGCCCGGATGCGGGACCTGGTGGGCAGCCGCGAGTCGCTGACGGCGGACCTGCTGGAACTGAGCCTGGCGGTGGCGCTGACCCTGGTGGTGGCGATCAACCCGGTGCTCATGGCGCTGGCCCTGCCGACGGTGATGTTGTGCCGGCGCTACCTGATGCAGGCCCAGCTGCTCGCCCAGGCCAGGATCGATGCCAAGACGGGCCTGCTCAACGCCGGCACCTGGCAGCGTGAGGCGTCCGCCGAGTTCCACCGGGCGGTGCGCAGCGACGCGCCGCTCGCCCTGGTCATGGTGGACATCGACCACTTCAGCAGCGTGAACGAGACCGCGGGACTTGAGGCGGGGGACCGGGTGCTGCAGGGCATCGCCCGCACGGTGACCCAGAACCTGCACGGCTCCGGCTTGGTGGGACGGTTCGGCGGGGAGCAGTTTGCGATCCTGCTGCCGCAGACCGGGGAGACCGAGGCCCGGCGGATCGCGGAACGGCTGCGCGACCACATCGCCGGCGAGCCGATCGCGATCGAGGACGCCAGCCAGGCGGGTTTCGTCTTCCGGCTGACCGTGTCCATCGGGATCGCCATCCTGGACCGGTCCCGGCAGGCGCTGACCGAACTGATCGGCGCCGCCGATAAGGCGCTCAGCGAGGCCAAGACCACCGGGCGGAACAAGGTGTGCGTGCGGCCGGGCGCCCCCGGGGCCGACTGAGCCCGGCTGAGCCCGTGGCGGGTCACTTCCGGGCGCTGTGCTTTTCCAGGTAGTCCAGGTAGAACGGGCGCAGCGAGTCCGCGATCTCCCCCTCGCCCGAGGCGAGGGCGTCGGAGATCATCGCCGACACATGGGTGACATCCGCGGCGGCCAGGTCGGCGTGCCCGCTCGCCGCCTCGCTCGCGGGCAGCTCACGCAGCAGTTCCCAGAGAAACCCGACGTCCAGCCGCCGCATCGCCAGGTGCACCGCACGATCGTGAAGCTCGTGCGAGGAGAGGGATTCCAGCTCTTCCCGCGTGGTCATGGACAGACCCTACCGGGCAGGCCGGCCCCGCCGCGCCCGGCAGCTAGGTCTGGCGGTGGCCGTGCGAGTGCCCGGGGTGCGGCTGGACCGTCGGCTGGGCCGACGGTGTCGCAGATGCCGTCGGCCCCTTCGTGCCGATCGGGTACGCCTTCGGTGCCAGCACCGGCTGGCTTGTGGGCGGCTGCTGCGCCATAGGCTGGGGCCCGACCGGCGGGGTGCTCCGCGCGACCGCACCGGTGACCTCGTGCGGCAGGCTGGCAGCACAGGTGACCAGGCCGCAGTCGTCTGCCAGGCTGGGGTCCCGCGGGCCTTGGGAAACTGTGAGCAGCATCATCGCGCCGCCTGCTAGCAGGGCAAGGGCGGCGGCGGCTGCGACCGGGTACCACGGCGGCCGGGGCCGCCTCCCCGGCGGCTGCCCGGTGCCGGTCACCGCGCGGCCCCGGGCCCGCCTGGCTTGCCGCGTGCGCATGGAATCCCTCCTGCGGGCAGTCCCCCCCGACCAGTCAACGTACCAAGGAGGGGCGTGTGGCTGGCGGGAAAGATGGTAAATGCCAGGGATCGCCGGTCCAGCGCTGGTCTGCCGTGTGCTGACCGTGGCAGGACCCGCCGGGGGTTGGCGGACGCCGACCGGGCGGTGCGATGAGGCAGAGTCTTGGTCATGACGATGCATCTGGAGACCCGGGCGATCCACGCCCCCGCCCCCGAGCTGAACGGCTCCCGCCCGGTCAGTGTCCCGATCTACCAGACCTCGGTGTTCGCGTTCGACGACGCGGCCGCCTGCGCACGCGCGCTGGACGATCCCGGTGCCGGCTTCGCCTACAGCCGGTATGCCAACCCGACCACGAGCGCGCTCGAGGCCGTCGCCGCGGACCTCGAAGGGGGCGAGGCCGCCCTGGCCACCAGTTCGGGCATGGGCGCCATCAACGCGGTGCTGCTCGGCTCGCTCCGGCCCGGCGATCACGTCATCGCCCAGCAGTGCCTCTACGGCGGCACGTTCGCGGTCTTCACCGCGCTGGCCGCACGCTACGGCATCGACGTCAGCTACGTCTCCGGCCGCGACCCCGCCGAGGTCAGCGCGGCAGTGTCGGCCCGGTCCAGGCTGCTGTTCCTGGAGACCATCGCCAACCCCACGGTCGCGGTCAGCGACCTGCCCGCGCTGATCGCCGCCGGGCACCAGGCAGGCCTGACCTGCGTGGTGGACAACACCTTCGCCACGCCCGTGCTGTGCAGGCCGATCGAGCACGGCGCGCACCTCGTGGTCCACTCGGCCACGAAGTACCTCGGCGGCCACGATGACCTCACCCTCGGGCTAGTGATCTCCGCCTGCGAGGAAACGTACCGGCCGCTGTGGAAGTACGCCGTGGACCTCGGTGTAGCCGCCGACCCGTTCGCGGCGTGGCTGACGCTGCGCGGGCTCAAGACGCTCGCGCTGCGGATGGAACGGCACTGCGCCAATGCCGCGCACCTGGCCCGCAGCCTGGCCGGCCATCCGGCGGTGACCCGGGTGCACTGGCCCGGCCTGCCGGATCACCCCGATCACGCCACGGCACGGCGGATCCTGGCCGGCTTCGGCGGGATGGTCGCCTTCGACCTGGCCGGCGGCCGCGACGCCGGGCTGGCCTTCGTGGCCCGGCTGCGGCTGGCGGCGCTGGCGACGTCGCTGGGCGGCCCGGAGACGCTGGTGTTGCACCCGGCCTCCACGTCGCACCGGCAGATGGACGCGGCCAGCCTGCGCGCGGCGGGTATCGAGGAGGGCAGCGTCCGCGTGTCGGTGGGGCTGGAGCATCCCGACGACCTGTGGGCGGACTTCGCGCAGGCCCTCGCCGGGCTGTGACAGGCGGTCAGGTGACGGCGGGTCAGTTGCCTGCTTCGGTGCTGCGCCGCTCGACCAGCACCACGTCGCGCCACCGGCCGTGGTGGCAGCCGATCCGTTCCCGGACGCCCACCACCCGGAAGCCCTTCGCCTCGTGCAGCCGGAGGCTGGCGGTGTTCTCCGGGAAGATGCCGGACTGGATGGTCCATATCCCGGCGGCCTCGGTGGAGTCGATGAGCGCGTCCAGTAGCGCGCTGCCGACGCCCCGGCCGCGGGCCCCGGGTGCCACGTAGACCGAGTGCTCCACCACACCGGCGTAGGCGCTCCGGCTGGACACCGGGCTCGCGGCGGCCCAGCCGAGCAGTTCGCCGGTGTCGTCGGCGGTCGCCACGTGGCGGTGGCCGGGCAGCCGGGCCGCGTTGAAGGCGGCCCAGGACGGGGCGCCGGTCTCGAAGCTGGCGTCGCCCGCGTCCAGGCCCGCCTGGTACACGGCCAGCACCCGCTCGGCGTCGGAGTCGCGCATCGGCCGGATCGCGAGCTCGATCGGGCCGGGGAACGGCGCCAGCGGCAGGAGTTCGGCATCCGGGCGGGCCGGCAGCGGTGCCGCGAGCCCGCCGACCAGCGCGGCGGCGGTTGGGAAGCTGTTCACGCAGGCGGCGTTGATGCGGTAGTACCGGGCGGTGCCACGCCGTTCGGCGAGCACGAACCGGACCGCGGCGAGCACCTTCAGATGCTGGGAGACCGTGGACTGCCCGACCTGCACGGCCGCGACGATCTCGGCCACTTTCATCGGCCGCCCGTGCCGTGCGAGCAGCGAGACGATCTTGACGCGGGTCCCGTCGGCCAGGGCGCGGAACCAGGCCGCGTAGTCCTCGGCCTCGGCTCGTGCCACCAGTTCCGCACTGCTCATGTCATTGCCTCCCTCGCGGAACGTCGTGCCGCAACGCGCGGGCCGTCAGCGCGCTTGGTCGTGCCGGAAGCGCGCAAGGCGACGGTGCGGGAGGCACCGGGTCCGGGGGCTTGCCCCCGGGGGCCAGGAGCGTCTCGCCGCCGGGAAGCCGCAGCACGGAGCGCTGCGGCGTTCGGCCCGGCGGCTGCGGCGTGACGCTGCTGAGTTTGACAAGCGGCTTACCATTCCGTGTTCACGCTAGAAGATGACGGAGGGGAGGTCAAAACCGCGGGCCGGGGCCCGGGGCGGCGGCGCCGGCGTTCCGCCAGCGGGCGCCGGTTCATAAGCTCACAGATGTGTACCTGCCCAAGCATTTCGCCGCACGGGACCGGGCGGCGGTCGAGGCGTTCGTGGACGCTGCCGGCTCGGCCGACCTCGTCACGTTTGACGGGGCCAAGCCTGTCGCCAGCCTGATCCCGGTCATCTGGGATCGCTCGCGGGGAGGGGAGCACGGGCGGCTTATCGGCCACCTGGCGCTGGCCAACCCGCAGTGGCGGTCCGTGGGACCGGATACCGTGGCGCTGGCCATCGTGCACGGCCCGCAGGCGTACGTGTCACCGTCCTGGTACCCCAGCACGGCCAGGCACGGCAAGGTCGTGCCGACCTGGAACTACGTCAGCGTGCACTTCACCGGGCCGCTCACCGTCCACCGGGACGCCGAGTGGGTGCGCGAGGTGGTCAGCCGGCTGACCGCGCGGCACGAGGCCGGGCGCCCCTCGCCATGGCGGGTCGGCGACGCGCCGCGCGACTTCATCGACGGCCAGCTGCGGGCGATCGTCGGGATCGAACTGGCGATCGCCACGGTGGAGGCCAAGGAGAAGCTGAGCCAGAACCGGGACAGCGAGGACCGGGCCGGTGCGCTGGACGGCCTGCGCCACGAGCCGGGCCCAGGCCCGGCCGCGATCGCCAGCCTGATGACGGCACTGCCGCCGCCCCGCCGGTAACCACGGGCGGCCGGGCGGTCAGTCCGCCAGGGCTTCCTCGCGCCCAAGCTCGGCAGGCTCCTCGGTGCCGGGGCAGCCGGGCGGGAACGCGGGGACCGGGCGGCCGGCGCAGGCCGCGGCCATGGTTTCGCCGATCGCCTTGAGCTGTGCCACCTGGTCGCGGGTGAGCCGGTCGAACAGAGACTGGCGGACCTGCCCGACATGGCCGGGGGCGGTGGCGGCCAGCACGGCGTAGCCCTCGTCGGTAAGCTCGGCCACCTGGCCGCGCCGGTCGGTGGGGCAGTCCACCCGCCGGACCCAGCCGCGCTCCTCCAGCCGGGCCACCGCGTGCGAGGCGCGGCTCTTGCTGGCCGAGGCCGCCTCGGCGAGCTGGCTCATCCGCAGCGCGCGGCCGGGGGCCTCGGACAGCCGCACCAGGATCTCGTAGTAGGCCAGCGGCATCCCGGCGTCCCGCAGGAGCTGTGCGTCCACGGCGGTGAACAGCGCCCGGCAACCGGTCATGAAGGAGCGCCAGGCGTCCTGCTCCTCCGATGTGAGCCAGTGTGGTTCCCCCATCGCACCAGTGTACACGAGAAATAGTTGAGCGCTTGACAATGTTACAGAGGACGTGATACCTGTTAAGCATTCAAACATTGAGCACTCAATCACTCGCGATCAGGAGAACGTCATGACCACCACTGCCGCCGGCACCGAGACCGGCATCCCCGGATACGTCGCCGGCACCTGGTCGATCGACCCGGTCCACAGCGAGGTGGGCTTCGCCGTCCGCCACATGATGGTGAGTAAGGTGCGCGGCAAGTTCCGCACCTTCTCCGGGGAGATCGTGACCGGGGAGAACCCGCTCGACTCCTCAGTGACCGCGCAGATCGACCTGACCTCCATCGACACCGGCAATGAGCAGCGCGACGCGCATATCCGGTCGGCCGATTTCTTCGAGGCCGAGACCTACCCGACGATGACCTACCGGTCCACGGGCGCGCGCAGGCACGGTGACGGCTACATCCTCGACGGCAAGCTCACGCTCAAGGGCGTGACCAAGGACGTGCCGCTGAGCCTGGAGCTCAACGGCTTCGGCCCGGACCCCTACGGGGGCACCCGTGCCGGGTTCACCGCCACCGCCGAGATCAACCGGCGCGACTTCGGCGTCAACTTCGCCGCGGTCATGGAGACCGGCGGTGCGGTGGTCAGCGACAAGGTCACCATCCAGCTCGAGATCGAGGCCGTGCTGCAGCCCTGACGCACCGGGCAGCAGGCGCCAGCGGGCGGCCACGGGGACTCCCCGTGGCCGCCCGTCGCGCGTTGGCCCCGCCGGCGGTCGCCCTAGGATCGGTGGGTAAGGCCCGCGACACGGCAGGAGGCCGCAGCAGTGAAAGCCGCCCTATACGAGCGCTATGGCCCGGCAGCGGAGGTCCTGGAGGTCCGCGACGTGGAGCGGCCGGACCCCGGCCCGGGGGAGGTGCTGGTCAAGGTGGCCCTCTCCGGCGTCAACCCCACCGACTGGAAGAGCCGCAGCGGTGCGACGCCGCGGCCCATCGACGGCTTCCAGATCCCGCACCACGACGGTGCCGGGACCATCGAGGCGGTCGGCGACGGCGTGCACCCGGGCCGGGTGGGCCAGCGGGTCTGGCTGTGGCTCGCGGCGGCCGGGCGGCGGTGGGGGACCGCGGCGGAATGGAGTGTCGTCCCGGAGGACCAGGCGGTCCCGCTGCCGGACGGCGCGCCCGGTGAACTCGGGGCGAGCCTCGGCGTGCCCGCCATGACCGCACACTGGTGCCTGTTCGCCGACGGCCCGGTGACCGGCAAGACCGTGCTCGTTGCGGGCGGCGCCGGTGCCGTCGGCCACTTCGCGATCGAGCTTGCCGCCCGGGCGGGTGCCCGGGTGATCGCCACCGCCAGCGGCCCGGAGAAGGCAGAGCTGGCCCGCAAGGCCGGCGCCGCGCACGTGGTCAACTACCGGGATGCCGATGCCGCCGACCAGATCCGCGCGGCGGCCGGCCAGACCGACCGGGTGATCGAACTGGCGCTCGGCGCGAACCTGGCCCTCGACCTCGAGGTGGCCAAGCCCGGCTCGATGATCGTCACCTACGCTTCCGAGCCGGCCGACCCGGTGCTGCCGGTCCGCGCGTGCATGTCGGCAAACGTGACGCTCCGGTTCATCCTGCTCTACGGAGTGCCCCGCGCGGCGCTGCGGCAGGCGGCCGCGGACATCACCGCCGCGGTCGCCGACGGCGCGCTGACCGAGCTGCCGGTGCACCGCTTCGGCCTGGCCGACGTGGTGGCCGCCCACGAGGCGGCCGAGGCGGGCCCGCTCGGGAAGGTGCTGGTCGTTCCCTGACCTGCTGGTCGTCCGCTGACCCAGTCCGCGCCGTTCACAGGTATCATTACTTATTGTAATTGAGTAGCTACTGACAGGCAGTTGGTGTCTGTCCGGGCGGATCCACCGTCAAGGCGGGCGGCAGGTCGCGCGCCGGGATCGGGGGCGGTAGCGGGCATGGACAGCGGCAGCACTGCGGGTATGGGCCGGATCCTGGTCGTTGACGACGACGCGGTCACCGCCCGGTTCATGGCCCATGTACTGGGCAAGCGCGGCGGGTTCGAGGTCTGCCACGTGCCGGATGCGCGGCAGGCGCTGGCGGCGGCCACATCCCAGTCCTGGGACCTGGTCATCACCGACGTGGAGATGCCCGGCATGAGCGGGCTGGAACTGCTCCGCGCGCTGCGCGATATCACCCCCCAGCTTCCGGTGGCGGTGATCACCGGCCACGCGTCCGTCGCCTACGCGGTCCAGGCCATCCGCAACGACGCGGACGAGTTTCTGGAGAAGCCGGTCCACCCGGACGAGCTGATCGCGACCGCCACCGCGCTGGTACACAAGGGCCGTGCGGACCGGCACGCGGCACGGGACACCGTGCTCGCTGTCGGGGCGCACCCCGACGACGTCGAGATCGGCGCGGGCGGCACGCTGCTGGTGCACCGGCGGCTGGGCGATGCCGTATCGATCCTCACCCTCAGCCACGGCGCCAGGGACGGCGGCCAGGCCGCCAGGGCGGACGAGGCGCGGCGGGCCGCCGAGATCATCGGCGCCGACCTGTACCTGGACGGGCTGGAGGACACCCACATCGGCGAGGGAGCGAACACGATCGCCGCGGTGGCCCGGGTGGTGGCCCGGGTCCGGCCGACGGTCATCTACACCCACTCCCAGCACGACGTGAACACCGACCACCGCAACGCGCACCGGGCGGTCGTGGCCGCGGTCCGTGAGGTGGGCCGGGTGTACTGCTACCAGTCGCCCTCGACGACCGTGGACTTCCGGCCGAGCCGGTTCGTGGCCATCGACTCCGACGTCGACCGCAAGCTCGCGGCCATAGGCGCGTTCGCCTCGCAGACACCGATCCACGCCTATCTGGACGAGGACCTGATCCGGTCCACGGCCAGGTACTGGTCCAGGTTCGGGGACAGCGGTTACGCCGAGGCCTTCGAGATCATCCGCGAGACCGGCGGCCTGGCTTCGCGGCTGGGACGGGGAGCCGCCACGGTGCCCGGCGCGGCCGGCACCGGCCAGGTGGCCGCCCCGGCTCTCGGCCGGCGAGACGTTTCCCCCGCCGGTCCGGCCGGGCCCGGCCTGTCGCCAACGGGATGTCGTACCGCTGCGCCATCATGAGCAGCGTCCGGCCGGCCGGAAGCGCCGCCGGCCGGCGCGGTCACGGCGAATGGGGCCTCGATGCGGCTGATCCACACGTCCGACTGGCATCTCGGGCGCACCCTGCACGGCGTCAGCCTGCTGGAACACCAGGCAGTGTTCCTGCGCTGGCTGCTCGACCAGGCGGTCGCCCGCAAGGCGGGCGCCGTGTTGGTGGCCGGTGACGTCTACGACCGGGCGGTGCCGCCGCTGGACGCCGTGGAACTGCTGGACCAGACGTTCGCCGCGTTCGCACAGGCGGGCATCCCGCTGGTCCTTACCAGCGGCAACCACGACTCGCCGGTGCGCCTCGGGTTCGGTTCCGCGCTCAGCGAGACGGCCGGGATCCACCTGCGCACCCGGGTCGCCGACCTCGCCCGCCCGGTCATCGTCGCCGACGCTCACGGCGAGGTCGGCATATACGGCATCCCCTACCTGCTGCCCGACGCGGTCATGGACGAGCTCGGCGCGCAGCGCTCGCACGCCTCGGTGCTCGCCGCGGCGTCAGCCCGGATCCGCGCCGACGCCGCCGAGCGCAGCCTGCCACGCACCGTCGTCCTCGCGCACGCGTTCGTCACCGGGGCACAGGCCTGCGAATCCGAACGGGACATCAGGGTTGGCGGGATCGGCGACGCGCCGGCCGCGGTGCTGGCCGGCTGCAGCTACCTGGCCCTCGGGCATCTGCACGGCCAGCAGCAGGTCGCGGTGCCCGGCGGTGGCACCACGGCCCGGTACTGCGGCTCGCCACTGGCCTTCTCGTTCTCCGAGCGCCAGGCCAAGTCGGTCACGCTCGCCGAGATCGACGGCGCCGGGAACGTGATCACCGAACTGCTGCCCGCCCCGGTGCCGCGGCCGCTGCGCGAGGTGCGCGGGCGGCTGGCGGACCTGCTGGCCCGGGCCGGCCGCGACCTGGCCGGCCTGGCCGGGGCCTGGGTGAAGGTGGTGCTCACCGACCGGGAACGGCCGGTGGCGCCGATGGAGCGGCTGCGCGAGAAATGGCCGCACACGATCGCCCTGGAGTTCGCCCCGGAGGGCGGGCTGACCGGTGTGGACGCCGACCTGGCCCGGCTGGCCAGGGCGGCGGACCCGGTGGAGATCTGCGAGTCGTTCGTGGACTACGTGGCCGGTGTCCCGGCGGACGCGGCCCAGCGTGCGGTGCTGCGCGAGGTGGTGGAAGCCGCCCAGCGCACCGATGACGGCCCCGGCCGCGAGGTCGGCGCCACCCGGGCGGGTGGTGGTGCCTGATGCGGCTGCACCGGCTGCGCCTGGCGGCGTTCGGCCCCTACGCCGCCGAGCAGGCAGTCGACTTCGACCGGCTGGCACACGGCGGGCTGTTCCTGCTGGAAGGCCCGACCGGGGCGGGCAAGAGCACCATCCTCGACGCCGTCACGTTCGCCCTGTACGGCGGCCTGGCCGGTGAGGACGCCGCCGACGACCGGCTCCGCTCGCAGTTCGCCGCCCCGGACGTACGGACCGAGGTGGAGCTGGAGTGGTCGCTGCGCGGTGTCCGGTACCGGGTGACCCGGAGCCCGGAGTACCGCCGGCCGAAGAAGCGCGGCGACGGGTTCACCACCGAGCCGGGCCGGGTGCACCTGCAGCGGCGCGACGGCGCGGCCTGGGCCAGCATGTCCTGGAACAAGGCTGAGGCGGGCGAGCTGATCGCCGAGTTCGTGGGCCTCACCCGCACCCAGTTCACGCAGGTCATGCTGTTGCCGCAGGGCGAGTTCGCCCGGTTCCTGCGCAGCACCGACGACGTCCGGCGAGGGCTGCTCACCAGGCTGTTCGGCACCAGCCTGTACGACAGGATCACCGCCGAGCTCGCCGCCCGCCGCACCGAGGCGACCCGGACCCGGGAGCGAGCCGCCCAGGCGATCGCGAATGCGGTGTCGGCGGCGGCAGAGGCGGCCGGACTGGACGCCGCAGGCGGCGCTGAGCTGCTGGACGCCCCGCGCGCCGAGCGGCAGACCCGGCTGAAGGAACTCGGCGAGAACCTGGCGCAGGCCATTGCCGTGACCGGTGCGGCGCGCGAGGCCGCCGGCGCGGCGCTGAGCGTGGCGCAGGCTGAGGACGAGGAGGCCAGGCGGCAGGCCACCCTGATGACCAGGCTGACCGGGGCGCTCGCCGACCTGCGGGCGCACCAGGGCACCCGGCCGGGCCATGAGCTGCGGGCGGCCCGGCTGGCCGCGGCCAGGCACGCCGAGCCGGTGCGGCCCCTGCTGGAGTTGCTCGCCGAGGCCGTCGCGGCGGTCCAGGCGGCCACCGATGACCTGGCTGGCCTGCTGCCGGAGCCGGACGAGGCCGCGCTCGCGGGCCGCGGAGGTGCCGCCGGGGCCGCCCGGGCCGACGCCGCCGAGGCGGCCACCGCCGCGCTGCAGCACGACGCGGACGAGGAGCAGAGCGTGCCGGGCCGGGAGGCCGAGCTGGCCGGGCTGGAGCAGAGCGCCGCGGACGCCGGGGAACGCGTCGCGGCTCTGGACCGGGCCAGGCAGGACCTGCCAGACCGGATCACCACGCTGGAGACGCGGCTGGCCGAGGCGAGCACTGCCGCGGCCGGGCTGGCCGCGGTGGCGCAGCAGCTCGACACGGTCCGCCGGCGCATGGACGCCGCGGACCGGCTGGCCGGCCTGGAACCCCGGCTCGCCGAGCTGGACGCGGCGCGGCTGGCAGCGGTCCAGACCCACCACCGTCTGGTGGACGAGCATCAGCACCTGCTGGACATCCGGCTGGCCGGCATTGCGGCGGAACTGGCCGCGGGACTGGCCGAGGGCAGGCCTTGCCGGGTGTGCGGCTCGCCCGCCCACCCCGAGCCGGCTCTGGCCTGTGGCACGACGGTGTCCGCCGAGGAGGTCGAGGAAGCCCGGCAGCGGCGCGAGGCAGCGGACACGCGGCGGGCCGAGGCGGAAGGCGAGCACACCGCCCTAGCTGTCGAGGCCGCGGGATGCGCGGCGATCGCCGAAGGGCACAGCATGGCCGACCTGACCGCCGAGGCGGAGGATCTGGCCGGGCAGGTTGCTCAGGCGGAGGCGGCCGCCGGGGACGCCGCCCGCCTGGAGCGGGATCTCGCCGATGCGCGGGCCGAGCAGGAACACGTGGGCCTGGAACTGCGCGAGGCCGACGGCGCGGCGGCAGCGGCCCGGGCCCGGGCGGGCAGCGCCGCTGCCGGCCTGGCCACGCTCCAGGCGCGGCTGCGGGACGCCGCACAGGGTCACGCGTCGGTGGCAGCACGGCAGGCGGCCCTGCGGGAGGCAGCGGCCCGGGACCGGGCCCTGGCCGCAGCACTGGACCGCATCGCCGCCTGCGCCGCGGCGGAGGCCACGGCACGCGGCCGGGTGCAGGCCGAAGCGCGGGCGCGGGGCTTCGCCACGCCGGACGACGCCGCGGCGGCCGTGCTCACCAGCGAGGAGCAAGCTGCGCTTGCCGCCGGGGTCCGGTCCTGGGAGGAGAAGCTGGACCGGCTCACCGCCGCCGTGGACGCGCCGGACCTGGCCGGCCTGGACCCCGAATGCGCGGACCAGATAGCGGCCCGCGCGGCGGAGGCGGCGGCCGTGCTGGCCCGCGCCCGGGAGGCGGAGCGGGCCGCGACCGAGGCCAGCGTGGGCGCGGCGCGGAAGGCCGAACGGTTCGCCCAGCGCAGCGGCGACGTGCGGGCGGTGGAGGACGGCTACGACCGGGTGGCGGAGCAGACCGAGGCGGTCATCCACCTGGCCGGGCTGGCCAACGGGACCGAGGGCCACCGGCGGGTCGCGCTGACCACCTACGTGCTGCGGCACTGGTTCGGCCAGGTGGTCGCCGCGGCCAACGTGCGGCTGTCCGCGATGTCCTCGGGACGGTACGAGCTGAGGCGCACCGACGAGGGCAAGACCAGGCGCGACCGCTCCGGGCTGACCCTGGCGGTGATCGACAGGCACACCGGCGCGGAGCGCAGCCCGGCCTCGCTGTCCGGCGGGGAGACGTTCTACACATCGCTGGCCCTCGCCCTGGGCCTGGCGGACATCGTCAGGGCCGAGGCCGGGGGAGTGGACCTGGACACGCTGTTCATCGACGAGGGGTTCGGCTCCCTCGACGCCGGCACGCTGGACCAGGTGATGGGCGTCATCGACGACCTGCGCGACCGGGGCCGGGTGATCGGCATCGTCAGCCACCTGGCCGACCTGAAGGAACGTGTGCCGGAGCGGCTGGAGGTGCGCCGCCGGCCCGACGGCTCCTCCGCCGTACAGGTAGTCGCCTGAGGCGGAATCAACCCGCCCGCGGCGAGGTTGGCACGGACATGGCTTCAGGGCATCAGATCACCATCACCCCCACCGGCCAGCACGTCGAGGTGTTCCTCGGCGGTGAGAAGCTGGCCTCCTCCGACCGGGCCGTCGTGCTCGCCGAGACCGGCCTGCCGGACCGGTACTACCTGCCTGCCGAGGACGTGCGCACCGGCCTGCTGCAGCCCACCAGCACCAAGAGCACCTGCCCCTACAAGGGCGAGGCCAGCTATTGGTCGGCGGAGACCGGCGGCCAGGTTTACGAGGACATCGTGTGGAGCTACCCGGACCCGATCCCCTCGGCCGCGGGCATCACCGGGTTGCTGTGCTTCTGGACCGAGCGGGGTGCCGAGCTGACCGTCGGCCGGGCATAGCGGCGCCGCACCGCGGCCTGCCGACCACAATGGCCGGGCGCGGGCCCGGTCGGCCCGCGCTGCGGCCCTGGGGCTTACCGGTGGCCCAGCACGGCCTGGGCGAACTGGTTGAAGTTGGCCTGCTTGGTGGTGTCCAGCCGGCCGTAACTGTTGTAGTTGCTCAGGCAGCCTGGCCCGGCCTTGGGGCCGCCGGTGTCGGCATACGCCAGGTACATCTTCAGCCTGGGGTAGGTGTTGGCCTCGAACGCGCTCTTCGCCTGGAGGTAGAAGTCGTTGGCCGCCGCGGTGTTGGCGTTCGAGCAGGTGCCGAACTCACCGAGGCCCCACGGCTTGGAATCGAAGTTGACCCGGGGGCTGCTGTCGGTTTCGAGCACGTGATAGAACCGGCCGACGGTGTTGTCCCAGGTGGCGCGGCCGTTCCGGCTGTAGGTGTCATAGATGACCCAGTCGACCAGGCTGTTGCCCGGCCACAGTCGCGGCACCAGGCAGTCGTACATGCCGTTCGGCGGGGCCTGGTAGTCCATAGCCCAGATCACGTTGGTCACGCCGGCGGCCCGGAACCGGCTCTCCACGTTCCGCCACATGGCGATGTACTGGGCCGGGGTCCCGCCGATGGCATTCGGGTTCAGGTAGCAGTTGCCGCCGGGGTCGCTGCTGACGTCGTTCTGCGGCTCCCACCAGAGGGTCATGAAGATCTTGCGCGGGGCGATCGACTTGATGCTGGCCGCGACCGCGTCGATCTGCCGGTTGACCACGGCGTTGCCGCCGCCGGCCAGGGCGAAGTTGGCGGCCGGCTTCCAGTTGACGTCGACATAGGTGCCGGGCCGGCGGGCAATCCGCCTCTCGTCGCTGTTCAGCGGCAGGTCGCCGAGGGCGTTGCTGCCGGGGGCGCTGTGGTAGTCACGGAAGATGTCCAGCCGCCGGCCGATCAGCTTCTCCAGGTAGTCGAACTGGGCGACCTTCGAGTCTGACGCCCCCGGGTTGCCGCTGGCGGCGGCCCCGAACCACGGCCGGCACGGATTGACCAGAATGGCATTCGGCGTGCAGTTCCGCCGGGTGGGCGACGGCGGTGGCGGGGAGGCCGGGACGGTTGTGCGGGACCGGGTCAGCAGGTGGGCGCCGAGCGCGCCGGCGCCCGCGGCGGCCACGATGAAGATCGTGGCGAAAAGGACGGCCCGGAACCCGGGCCGGTTCACGGGCCCGGTGGGCTCAGCGTGTCTCACGTGCCTCACTCATCTGGTCGCGGGATGCCGGCAGCGGGGGGCTGGGCCGGGCCCGGTGCCGACCCGAGCAAGGGTATGGCCCCCGGAGGGGCAGCTAGTAATCGTTACGGGAGGATGTTGACCGCGCGGGCGATCACCAGTGCGCCGATGCCCAGTGACACCGCGGACTGGACCAGCATGGTGAGCTTCGCCCACCGGGCAAGCGGCATCACGTCGGTCGGGCTGAACGCGGTCGCGTTGGTGAAGGACAGGTAGAGGTAGTCCACAAACCGCGGCTCCCAGTCCGGCGGCGCCAGTTCGGGCGACGCCATCTGAGGGAACAGCAGGTCCGGGTGCCGCGAGGTGGCGAGTGCGCGGCTGACCGGGCCGCCCCGGTCGAACTCCCAGTACCACAGCGCGAACGCGATGACATTAGTGGCCCAGATCGAGGCCCCGCTGGCAAGCAGGGGCGTGGCTGGGGTGACCGGCTTGCCGTGCAGGATCGCCCGGATGAGCAGCACCGCCGAGGCTGCATTGGCGATCGTCATGAGCAGGATCATCACGATGCTCGCCACCCGGACGGCCTTGCCGCGCCGCTCGATCCGCACCGGGTTGGCGATGCTGAGCCCGATCAGCAGGCCCCCCTCCAGGGCCGGCAGCACCGGGCGGGGCAGTGGCCTGGTCAGGTGTGGCGGAAGCAGGACCTGCAGGGCGATGGCCACGAGCACGGTCAGGGTCACCGGCCAGCGCCGCTCACCCGGCGTCTTGCGAAGCCATGCGGGAATCGGCATGTTCTGCGTCCGGGTCGCGGCGATCTGCTCGGCCCGGCGGAGCCACAGTTGCCAGGGGTCCACGCCGCGGTGCAGCCGCGGCCGGGACCGCCTGCCGGCGCCCGGCTCGCCCGGCATGCCCCCGGGGGACCCCGGGGCCGGCCCGTCCGGCACCGCCCCCGGGCCCTGCCCGTCCGGCACCGCCCCCGGGCGCGGCCCGTGCGGGGTCGCCGGCGCGGCGGACTGCTCCGGCCCGGCCGGGTCCGGCGGCTCGGATTGCGTCATCTCTCCGATCTTGTCATCCCCTTCCGCGCGCGGCGCGGCGGCTCAGGGGTTCCAACGGCCTAGGGGGCGACTTCCGGTGCAGCACCATCCGCCAACCCCTGCCCGGCGACCTAAGGGCAGAACGGCGCAGCAGACAGCGAGGCCCTTACCCGGGGCCGACGGGATCAGGTGAGCTCGCGCAGGTAGTGGGGGAGCATCCGGTGCCAGGTGGCCCAGTCGTGCTTCCATTCCGGGCCCCAGTTGTCCACCCGGTTGGGCACCCCCTTCGCCCCCAGCACCTCCGCCATCTGCCACGACTCGCCGACGTTCTCCCACTCGCCTTCCCCGGACGCGAGCAGGGCGAACCGCTGCCGGAGCCGGTCCAGTTGCGGGCCCTCCAGGCCGGGCAGGAACTGCAGCGGCGCGGCGAAGAACAGGTCCTGGCTCCAGGCCCCGTCGTAGAAACGATCGATCCGGTAGGTGCCGCTCATGCCGACGGCCATGGAGAAGACGTCGGGATACCGGCACAGCGCGGCCACCGCGTTGAACGCGCCGATCGAGGCGCCGGTGGCGATCACGTCCATCGCCTGCCCGCCGAGGTCCGCGTGGATCGCCGGCACCACCTCCCACCGGACGCATTCATGGAACTGGTTGAGCAGCCACAGCCGGTGCCCGGCCGGGCTGGCCTTCGCGATCATCGCCTGGCCGGCCACGCTGTCCACCGAGTACAGCTTGACCCGGCCCTCGGCGAGCAGCGGCGCGCACGCGTCGATCAGGCCGAACCGCTCGATCTCCTCGGCGTCGCCGCCGGCCGACGGGAACACCAGCACCGGGCGGCCGCACGAGCCCCACCGGGCGACCGTGATCTCCTGCTTGACGCGGTCGGAGTACCACCGCTGCGTGGTTTTCACGCGGTCACTCGTAGTAGAACTTCTGCGGGCCAGGAAATATCCATGACAGCCCTTCCCTGAGCCGATCGCGCCAGTTTTCCCAGCTGTGCCCGTCCCGTGACTCGACATAACGCACGGCCATGCCGGCCGCCTCGAACGTGGGCACCATGGAACGGTTCCGTATGATCAGCGGCTCGTACACGCCGCAGCTCACGAACACCCGGTCGGCGACCCGCCGGGGCGCGGCACGGTATCTGTTGATGAACCGCACCACCGGCTCGAAGGCCGGCCCGCCGCCGTGCTCGTCGCCGATGTCGGTGAACACGAACGAGCCGGACTGGAGCAGCAGCGAGCCGTAGACGCCGGGATAGCGGTACGCGGCGGACAGCGCCGCCACCGCGCCGAAGCTCGCGCCCATCAGGCACCGTGCCGACGGGGTGCCCGCGAGCGGGAACTCCGCCTCCAGCCGCGGCACCAGCTCGGCGGTCAGGTAGCGCGCGTGCGCCGCAGAGTTCGCGTACTCGGTCAGCCGGTCGCCCGGGTGCACGAAGGCCACGATGGTCTCCGCCACGTCCATCCGGTGGATGAGGTTGTCGAGCACCGTCTGGGCCGCCGCGTACCTGAGGTAGTCGCCGCCGTCGTGAACGATCAGCAGCGGGTAGCGGGCGATCCGCCGGAAGCGGGCCGGCAGGTACAGCGTCACCGGGCAGGCGCGCCGCAGCGCACGGCTGGGCACGGTCAGGTCGACCAGGGACCCGGGACGCGATTCCGGGTCGGGCCGGGTCCACTCGGGCACCTCGTAACCCCGGGCGTAGCAGACCGAGGAACTGCCCAGCGGGCTGTGCGCGAGCCGGGGGTTCAGCGGGTCGTTGATGCGCTCGCCGTGCCCGTCGCGGGAGATCTCCAGCTGGTACTCGACCCGGGAGCCGTCGGGCAGTTCCAGGACCAGGTACCACAGGTGGGTGCCGTGCAGCCGGCGCAGCGGGATGCGCTCGGGCAGCCCGAAGATCCGGTGCACGAGGTGTACCTCGCTGGCCTCCCCCTGGTAGAGGAACGTGCACCGGGAGCCTTCGACGATGGGCACCTCGTGCCGCGCGAGGAACCGGCTGACGACGGCCGGGTCGAGCGGCCTGCGCTCCTTGAGCCTGTTGATCGCGAGCTTGCGGCGCATGGCGGGCGGCCCGCCGACGGTGGTCAGGCTGCCTCCCAGGTCGTCACGCGCCCGTCCGGGCCGAGCACGCGGCTGCCCGGCGGCCAGCCGCCGTCGGAGTCGGCGTCGATCCTGGTCCCGTGCTCCAGCAGCACGCACCGGGCCGGGGCGAACCTGCGGGCAAACACCGACATCCGCGCCATGTCGTCGAGCAGGAGCCGGGCCCGGGCATGCGGCAGCGGCACCACGCCACGCAGCACCGACAGCCCGGCGCCGTAGATCTCCGGGTGCCCGGGCCCGTGCGCCGAGCGGTCACCGAACAGCACGATCCGATCGGCCAGCGCCATCGCCCCCGCAGACCAGGCGATCACCGGGGCGCGCAGCGCCGCTGCGACGTTGAACAGGTGCAGCACGTCGGCCAGCACGCCCACATGCCCGCCGGTCACCACCACGGCCGCGGCACCGCCGAGCAGGGCCGCCACCTCGGCGCGATGCTCGGCGATCACCGGGCGCTCGTGCGGCGGCAGCTCGGCGTAGAACTCGCCCCGGACGGCACCGGCCCGGCGCAGGTGCGCGGCGTCGAGTTCGCGTACCGCTTCGATGGCCTCGGCCAGGACGTTCGCCCGGAGCCGGTCGTTGCCGCCGCCGCGCTGGATCGCGTAGACCGCCTCAAGCGCATGGCCGAGCCGGAGCAGGTAGCCGCCGGCCAGCTCGTCGAGCAGTCCGGCCAGCCTGCGCTCGCCCGCGGCGAACAGCGGGTCCCGCTCGGTCACGTCGAGCCAGCGGCGGTACAGGCCCAGGTTGACGTCGCGGCCGCCGAGCACCTTGCCCAGTTCGCCGTCGTCGCTCTCGCGGTCCTGCCAGCCGGCGGTGATCGTGGCGATCGGCCCCTCCGGGTACAGCGACGCGGCGACCGCGTCCACCGTGGGCCTGCGCTGCGGGCCCAAAAGGGTGACTTTCACCGGGCGTACACGTGCAGCGTGCGGCCCACGGCGTCGAGCATCCCGCGCAGCGTGTCGTAGTCCGGGTGGCGCATCCGCACGTAAGCGTTGGCCATGTACCCGGCCGCCACCGGCTGCGTCGCGGTGCCCGGCCCGGGCAGGTGCGCGTCGATCACCCACTCGCCGTACTGCTGCTGCAGCTCCTCGGCCCCGGAGTAGCCGGTGATGCTGCCGTCCTGTTCGGGCCGCAGCGCGACCATCCCGCTGGCGTACCGCCGTGACGGGGCCGCGGCGGTCTCGCCCCGGATGATCGCGTTCGCCCACTCCCGGTAGATGTCCATGTCGTTGCCCGCGGAGTACAGGTCCCAGGCGCCCACCCCCGGCGGCCGGCAGCCGATCTCGGAGAACTTCAGCCCCTTCGGGCCGAAGAACCATTCCATGTGCGTCGCCGACGTGCCAATGCCCAGTGCACTGACCACCCGCTGGCCCATGTCCCGCAGCTCCCCATACTCAGGCGCGGTGTCGACCCGGTTGGTCGAGACGAACTGCGGTGAGATCCACCGGGTCCGCATCGCCTCCAGCACGTTCGGGTAGTAGTGCGAGACGAAGTCCACCGCCACCCGGCCGTTGATCGTGATCGTGTCGTAGAAGCCCTCGTGGCCCTCCACGAACTCCTCCACGGCGATCGACTCGACGCCCTGGCCGCCGAATACGCCCAGGGCGTGCTCGAGGCTGGCGGCGTCGTCGGCGCGCATCGTGTCCAGGGCGCCCGCGCCGCTGCGCGGCTTGAGGATGATCGGGTAGCCCACCTGCTCGGCGAACGCGATGACCTCGGCGGCGGTGCTCGCCCCGGCCGAGGCCGCGGTCGGCACGCCAGCCTCGCGCAGCGCCTGCTTCATCGACGGCTTGTCCCGGCACAGCCACGCGGTCCGGACCGACGTCCCCGGGATCGTGCAGGCCTCCCTGACCTGCGCGGCCGGCAGCGTGTGTGCCTCGATCGTGGCCTCCAGCCGGTCCACCCACAGTTTGTCCTGCACCCAGCGGACCGCGGCGGTCATCGCCGCCACGTCCGTGACCGACCGCACCTGCTCGTAGTGGTGCAGCCAGCCTTTCAGCTCACCGTCCAGGGCGCCGGTGGGGTACTCGCCGATGCCGATCACGGTCGCGCCGGCCTCGGCCAGCGCGCGGGCGAAGTGGCGCTGGCTGGCGGGGAAGAACGGCTCGACGAAGACGACATTCATGCCAGGCATGCTAGCCGCGCCGGGCCTTCCGCCCCAGTGGTGGTGGCCGGTGCCGCTTGACTGGCTCTCGCGCGGCGGGGTAACCCCCTTGCATGACGGTTGTCGCCTTTGCCGCGCCCTACCTGCTCGACGCGACGACTCGGTTCGCCGAAGCCGCCGCCCGGCTGCCGGGCGTCGAGCTGGCGCTCATCACCTGCGAGCCGGCCGGCCGGGTGCCGGAGCCGCTGCGTCACGAGCTGGCCGCGCACTGGCGGATCGATGATCCCCTGGACACCGGGCAGATCGCCCGCGCGGTCGCGGCGGTCAGCGCGCACGCCGGCCCGGTGCAACGGCTCATCGGGGTGTTCGAGCACCTGCAGGTGCCTCTCGCGCAGGTGCGGGAGCAGTTCGGCATCCCCGGGATGGACCCGGCGACCGCGCGCAACTTCCGCGACAAGGCGCAGATGAAGTCCGTGCTGCGGGCCGCGGGCGTGCCATGCGCCCGATACCGGCTGGCCGACTCGGCGGCCGCCGCGGCCGCCTTCGCCGACGAGGCCGGCTACCCGCTGGTGGTCAAGCCGCCCGCCGGGGCCGGGGCGAAGAGCACGTTCCGCCTCGACGACGCCGGTGACCTGAAGGTCTGGCTGGACGCCGCCCCGCCGACGCCGGTCAGCCCCGCGCTGCTGGAGGAGTTCCTCACCGGCGACGAGGGCTCCTACGACAGCGTGATGACCGGCGGGCAGATCATCTGGGACTCGGTGTCCCAGTACCTGCCCACGCCGCTGGAGGTGCTGCGCAACCCGTGGATCCAATGGGCGGTGCTGATGCCCAGGGACATCGGTGGCCCGGAGTACGGCGGCATCCGGGCGATCGCGCCCACGGCACTGCGCGCGCTCGGGCTGCGCACCGGGCTGACCCACATGGAATGGTTCCGGCGGCCGGACGGCACGGTCGCCGTCTCCGAGGTCGCGGTGCGGCCGCCGGGCGCCCAGATCAGCGCGATGCTCTGCTACGCGCACGACTTCGACCTGTACCGCGGCTGGGCGGAACTGATGGTGTACGGCACCTTCACCCCGGCCGAGCGTGCCTGGTCGGTCGGCACGGTGTTCCTGCGTGGGCAGGGCACCGGCCAGGTGCGCGGGGTGCACGGCCTCGGCGAGCTGCCGCCAGAGGTCCGCGCCCTTGTCATCGACTCCCGGCTTCCGCAGGCTGGCCAGGTGTCCTCGGCCAGCTATGAGGGTGACGGATACGTGATCGTGCGGCACCCGGACACCGCTGTCGTCACCGACGCGCTGCGGCGGCTGGTCACCACCGTGCGCGTCGAGCTGGGGTGACCACCATGAACGTCGTCATGATCTCCCCCGGGTACCCGGCCGAAATGGCCTTCTTCGCCCGCGGGCTCGCCGCCGCCGGGGCCACGGTCATCGGTGTGGGCGACCAGCCGGTGCACGCCGTGCCGGACACGGCGCGCGCGGCGCTGGCGCACTACGTGCAGGTCGGCTCGCTGGCCGACGGGGACGAGGTGACCGCGGCCGTACGGGACGTGGCCCGGCAGGTGTCACTGGACCGGGTGGAGTGCCTGTGGGAGCCGTACATGATGCTCGCCGCACGGCTGCGCGAGGAGCTGGGCCTGCCCGGGCTGACCATGCGGCAGACGTTGCCGTTCCGGGACAAGCAGCTGATGAAGGAGGTACTCGACGAGGCGGGGCTGCGCACCCCGGGGCACCTGAGCACCAGCACGGTCGCAGGCGTGTGGGCGGCCGCGGAGCGCCTTGGTTACCCGCTCATCGTCAAGCCGATCGCCGGAGCCGGGTCGGCGGACACCTACCGGGCCGACTCACCCGCCGACCTCGACGCGATCCTGCCGATGGTCCGGCACGTGCCGCAGGTCATGGCCGAGGAATTCATCGATGGCGAGGAGTTCACCTACGACACCATCTGCGCGGGCGGCCAGGTGCTGTTCGAGAACATCTGCTGGTACCGCCCGCGGCCGCTGCTCACCAAGCTGCACGAGTGGATCAGCCCGGTCATCGTGGCGCTGCGCGACCTGCACGCCCCGGACCTGCAGGCCGGCCGGGCACTCGGCGCCGCCGCGGTCAAGGCGCTCGGGTTCCGTGACGGGTTCACCCACATGGAGTGGTATCGCAAGGCCGACGGCGAAGCGGTGTTCGGCGAGATCGGCGCCCGGCCGCCCGGCGGGCGGATGGTGGACGCGATGAACTACGCGACCGACGCGGACCTGTTCTTTGGCTGGGCCGAAGCCGTCACGCACGGGCGGATCTCTCAGCCGGTCGAGCGGCGCTACAACGCCGGCATCGTGTTCAAGCGTGCGGAGGGCGCCGGCCGGATCACCGGGTACACCGGCCTGGACCATCTGATGGCCGAGTTCGGCGAGCACGTCGCGGCGATCGATCTGCTGCCCGTCGGCACCCCGCGGCGGGACTGGCGGGCCGTCACCATCTCCGACGGGATGGTGGTCGTCCGCCACCCCGACCTGGCCAAGACCGTGGAGATGACCGAGCGGTTCGCCGCGGAACTGCACATATACGCCGGCTGACCGGTTCCGCCGCGCTCCGACGGCCTGTGAGGCAGCCACGCCCGGGAACTGATCAGGGCGCGGCTTCGCGCGCGGTAGCGGCGGACGTCGCGGTGGCGTTGGGCTGCACCACGTCCGGCTCCCACACCCGGCCCATCGCCTCGACCATCGCCGGGCGCCTGTTCTTGAGGTAAAGGAAGTAGCCGATCCCGCCGAGGATCCAGGCGGCGATCAGGTAGGGGACCAGGTCGTAGGGCCAGGGGGGGATCGGCCAGAGCTGCCCGTAGATCGGCAGCAGCAGTAGGAGGCTGCCGGCGACCGGCAGCAGGGCGTGCCGGACGGGAGAGAACTCGGCGGGGTGACGGCGCCGGAAGTACACCAGCAGGCCGATGTTCATCAGGATGTACAGCACGATGATGCCCAGGCCGAGGATGCTGCCGAGGAAGTTGTAGGCGCCAAATGGTGTGATCCATGCGCCGAGGGCGAATGTCACCACCGCGGCGAACAGGATGTAGGCGCCCCAGGCGGTGACGGGGTTGTCGCGGCGGTTGGTGGTGCCGAGCCTGCGGCTCAGGATGCCCTCCCGGCCGAGGGAGAAGACGATCCGGACCGCGGCGGAGGAGCCGGACAGCACGTTAGCGAACTGGCTGTTCAGCACGGTGAGCGTCAGCACCCAGGCGACCTGGGTGCCCCAGTAGGTGTTGGCCAGCGTGGTCCACGGGCTGGTGCTGCTGGCCAGCGCGGACACGTGCTGCTCGCCGAACCCGACCGCGGCCGCGTACCCGGAGATGACGTAGACGGCGCCGATCAGGATCACCGCGAAGAACAGGGCGCGGGGGACCGACCGGCGCGGATCGCGGGTCTCCTCGCCGAGCGTCCCCGCGGACTCGAAGCCGACGAACATCAGCACACCCCAGAGCATGCCGAAGCCGATCCCGCTGACACCGTTGAGCGAGTGCGCCGGGTTGAACGCGGCGATGGTGTTCCCGCTGGCCCCGCCCTTGCCGATGATGGTCGCGAACAGCCCGAGCAGGACGCCCACCTCAAGGGTCAGGAAGATCAGCGCGGTCTTCGCCGAGCCGCTGATCCCGCGCGAGCCGATGAACCAGATCATCGCCATGATGAACGCGCTGATCACCCACCACTGCACGTTCGTGTGGAACTGGGTGGAGATGAACTGGCTGCCGAACCCGCCCATGGCGGCGAACAGCATCGGCCCGACCGCGCCGTAGGCCAGGGCCAGGATCCAGCCGGAGGTGAATCCGGTGCCTTTGCCGTAGGCGTGGGTGTTGAAGGTGTACGCAAAGCCCGCGGACGGGAGCTTGCTGGAGAACGATCCGATGGTGGACGCGGTCACCAGGCACACCAGCAGCGCCAGCAGGATGCCGAAGGGGAGCGCGAACCCGATCTTCGCTGCCGCGGGCGGGGTGTTGAAGGCGACGCTGGTGGCGGGGCCCATGAAGGCCATGGCCATGACGGCGGCGCCGAGGGCGCCGATCGCCCCGCCCTTCAGGCGGCCGGGGCGGCTGTCTTGGGTGCTCGTCGGCGGGGGGGTGGGGTTGTGGTTCATGCCGGGCTCCTAATGAGTCTTACCTTGCTGCGGCGGCGGGGATGGGGTTGCCGGGCCACAGTGCGGGGGTGCCGTCGGTCGCCCAGACACCCTCGGCCGCCGGGGCTGCGCTGTGGACGCCGCTGATCGGGACCACATAGGCGCGGGTGAAGAACGCCTGGATGCGGAAGCCGAACAGCACCGTGTCGCCGGGACGGATGGTGGCGCCGCCGCCCGTGCCGGGCGCGCTGCCGCCGTTGCGGTACGCGTTGGTGTCCGGCGGGGTCAGCATCGCGTAGTAGTCGATCGCCGACGGTGGCGGGATCTCTGCGTCGGCCAGGAAGGCGGAGTCGAAGTCCCCACCCGGGGCGACCAGCGCGCGGACCTGGTAATCGGTGAACACCGGGTCGATATACAGGCCGCCGCCGAAGCAGTAGGCCCGGCCCCCGTGCAGGTGGGAGACCTCGGTGACGTAGGCGGCCGCCGGGATCTCCGGCAGGTCGTCGCGGATGGCGTGCAGGGGAGTGGTGCCGGTCAGTGCGTGACCCGGCTCGACCTGGGTGGCGCCGGCCTCAGCGAGCGTGCCGAGCATGACGGTGCTGTTGGTGCCGGGGGCGTTGATCTGGGGGGTGCGCCCGGTCTCGCGGAGCCTGGCGGCCGCGCGCTGGAGCGTGGCAAGGTTGTGGGTCGGGGTGACCGTGCCGTCCGGTTCGGAGAACAGCAGGGCGGGGAACGAGGTGAGCCCGGCGAACCTGGCCCCGGCGAGGTTGTCGACGTAGTCCGCTTCCTCGGCGGCCTGCTCGGCGGGGACCCCGCCCTCGTGGCCGGTGTAGAAGGTGTCGCCGCCGGCGTGGATTCTGAGCAGGATGTCCTGGACGGTGCCCGCGGCGGAGCTGGCCGCCGCTGCCTCGGCGGCCTTGGCCCGGCTGAACACCGTCCAGTAGTCCGGCCGGTAGGCGGCGGCCTCGCCGGCTTCGTGGCCGGGGACCTGCACCAGGTGGCCGAGGTGCCCGAGGCGCATTCCCGCGGCGTGGACCGCGCGGGCATCGGCCATGTCCACGGCCACTGCGGCATCGATCCCGCCAGCCCGCACCGCGGCGCAGAACCGCGGGTTGCGGCCCATCTGCTTGGTCATGGCGAACGCGGTCAGCGAGTGCCTGGCCGCCTCCTCGCTCAGCGCCCGGGTGTTCGCGGTGATGGCGTCGAGGTCCAGCGCGTAGCTGTTGGCCGGCAGTGCGCCCTGAGCGTGCAGGCTCGCCGCGGCGCGCAGGAACCCGGGGTTCCGGCGGCGAAGAGCCTCGAGGAACATGGGGCCTCCCGAAAAGTGGTCACGGCCGGACGGCCGCAGCTAGCGGGGTGGTGGGGGGCGTCGGGGTCGGCCCCGTCCCGGGGCTTTCCCGCAGGGCTGCCAGCGATGGCACCGCCGGGGCACTCGACCCGCGGTGCAGGGTGAGCGCCGCGGCGATGCCTCCGATCACGCTGGCGTTGGGCCCGAGTGCCGAGATGGTGAGCTCGGGCGCGCGGTAGGCCGCACGGCGGACCAGCGCGTCGATCCGGGGCAGGTACGGCCCGAGTGCCCGGCCGATGCTGCCGTCCAGGATCACCCGGTGGGGATCCAGGAGTGCCGCGACGGCGGCGACGGCGATCGCGACGTGCTCGGCGAGTTCGCCGATCACCGTCTGCGCGACCGGGTCGCCGGCGGCCGCGGCCTGGAACAGCAGCGCCGGGGTCACGGCGCTGGGATCAAGGCTGGTCTTGCCGGGCCGGCTCTTGCCGGGCCGCGCCTTGATCAGCTGCTGGGCGCGGCTCACCAGCGCCGTCCCGGAGATCAGGCCCTCCAGCCCCAGACCCTTGCGCAACCGCGACCGGCCGGTGATGAGATTGCCGATCTCCCCGGCCGCGTTGTGCCGCCCGCGGACCAGGCCGCCGTCCAGCACGACCGCCGCGCCGATCCCGGTCCCCAGCGACAGCGTGACGAAGGAGCCGATCCCGGTGCCACCGCCACGCCATGCCTCGCCCAGGGCGGCCAGGTTCACGTCGTTCTCGACCACGAAAGGCTCGTCGAGCTCGTCCGCCAGCAGCCCGGCAAGGTCGAAACCGTGCCAGTTCACGTTCGGCCCGGCGTCGACCAGCCCGGTGTCCGGGTTGATCACGGCTGGGATTCCCACTGACACGGCCTTCACCGGCAGCCCCTCCACCACCGCGGCGGCGCGCAGCACGGCGATGGAGCCGATGAGGCTCCGCGCCGGTGAGCCGTCCGCGAACGTCTGCCGCACGTCCTCGCCGACCACGCCCCCGGCGAGGTCGGCGAGCGCCCCGTGGCACTTGGTCCCGCCGAGGTCGATGGCGATCACAGCGCCGGCCCGGTGGTTGAACCGCAGCACGTCCCGGTGGCGGCCGACGCCATCGGACTGCCCGGGCTCCTCGATCACCAGGCCCTGCGCAAGCAGGCGCCGGACGATCCGGCTGACCGATGCCTGCGACAGCCCGAGGCTGCTGCCCAGCTGCGGGCGGGTGGCCTGTCCCGCGGACCGGATTGCGTCCAGCACGAGGAACTCGTTGACCGCGGTGATCGAAGATCGTTCCATTTATTTCTTTCTGAATGAAATTGACCTGAACTGTACGCCCAGCTTGCCCCGAGGTCAATGACTTGTGTCCTCCGCCCCCGGTCTCCACCTGCTGGCGGTCCTGAAGGCCGGCGCCCGGTGCGATAGCCCCGGCCGGTGGGGCTGGGGCACACTGACGTGGTGGACGCCGATGTGGTCGTGATCGGGGCAGGTGCTCTTGGCCTGAGCGCCGCGTTGCATTGTGCGCTGGCGGGGCGGTCGGTAGTGGTGGTGGAACGCCACACAGCCGGGTCCCAGGCGTCCGGGCGGGCGGCCGGGCTGTTCAAGTCCGTGCAGGCTGATGAGTTGCGCACCCGCCTGGCCCGGCGGAGCATCGAGCGGGCGGTGAGCTTCGCGGCCTGGGCGGGCGTGCCGCTGGAGGTGAGCCGCTCCGGAAGCTTCCTGATCGCCCGGACCGCCCAGCACCGCGACTACCTGAGGCGGGAGCTGGCCCAGTCGCAGGGCTGGGGCGCCGACGTCCGCGAGGCGGTACCGGGCATGGTCGCCGAGCGGGTCAGCTACTACCGGGCGGCGGGGGAGGAGTTCGCGCTGTGGTGCCCGGAGGATGTCTACATCGCCGAGCCCATCGATCTGATCCGGGCGTACCTGGCGGCGTGCCGGCTGCGCGGAGTGGTGGTGGCCGAGAACGAGCCGGTCATCGGCATCCCGGTCGCGGGCGGCCGGGTGACCGGAGTGGAAACCGCTGACCGGGCCATCGCGGCACCGGTGGTGGTGGACGCGGCGGGCGGCTGGGTGCGGCAGGTCGCAGAGCTTGCCGGTGCACCGGTGCCGCTCGCCCCGGTTCGCCACCAGTTGCTCATCACCGGCCCGGAGCCCGAGATAGACCCGGCCGACCCGATCGTCCGCGTGGTGGATGCCGCCGTGTACCTGCGCCCGGCCCGCGCCGGGCTGATGGCCGGCGGGTTCGAGACCGACCCGCTGCCGGTGGACCCGCGCCGGCAGCCGCCGTCCTTCACCACCGATGACCTGCCGCTGGACCTGGCCGTCTTGCGCAAGCTGGCGGCCCAGGTCAGCGCGGAGGCCCCCGCCGCCGCCACCGCCCCGGTCGCCGAGCACCGCGGCGGGCTGTTCACGATGAGCCCCGATGGCCGGTTCGTGGCCGGGCCGGTGCCGGACGTGCCGGGCCTGTGGGTTGCCAGCGGCTGCAACGGCTCGGGGTTCTCCTCCTCACCGGCGCTCGGCGAGGCACTCGCTGCGTGGATCACCACCGGCACCGCGCCGGTGGGCGTGGCGGCGCTGTCGCCGGGCAGGTTCGGCGCGCTGTCCGACGACACCCTGGTCACCCACGGGCTGTGGCAGTACGCCCACTACTACGACCCCGCTCCCGGCCTGCCAGAACGCTGACCGTGTGGGCGGTCACGATCGCGGCGGCGGTGTAGAACGTGGAGATGACATTTCCGTCTGCCCGTGGCGGTGAGCGGGGATGAGCGAGCCCGCATCACGCCCGCTGCCATGGGCGGCGGATGTCCGGCCGCGATCGGTGGCCCTGCTGCCCGCCTGCCACTTCACCGCCGCACACCGGGCAAACCGGAAGCCGTCTGCAGCCCTCATGGCCCGGAAGCCTGATCGTGGACGTGCCGTGCCGGGCAGCCCGCCCGGCGGCGGCTGCCCGGCACGGCGCCCGGTCACTTCATGAAGCCTTCGAGCTTGTTCGCCTGGATGGCGAAGGAGTTGCTGTAGGTGGTGCCCAGGGTCACCGGGCCGGTGATCTTGCCAGCGGTCTTCTCTGTGGCGAGCACGGCTTGCGGGCCGTTCGCCGGCATGATCCCGTTGGGGAGGAACTGGGCCTTGTCCTTGGCCAGGGCGGAGATGTAATCGGCCTTGGTGGTCAGCCCGTTGGAGACGTAGCCGGGCGGCATCTTGCCGGCGATCTGGGCGGCGCTGTGGCTGCTGATCCAGTGCATCGTCGCCACGAGGGCGTCAACCACCTTCTGCACGAGGTTCTTGTGGGAGGCGACCCAGCCCTGCTGGGCGAGCACGCCGGCGCTCGGCCAGAATCCGCCCAGCCAGTGCTGCACGCCGGCAGTGGTGGCGAGGTCGATCGCCGGGTAGGCGATGTGCTGGTTCTCCAGTGCGACCACGGTGGGCTGGGTGGTCATGGCGCAGACGACCCGGTGGTGCTGCAGTGCGGCGACCACGGTCGGGCCAGCGCCGACGGCGACGCGGCTGAACTGCTTCGATGTCAGGTGGTATCGAGCGGCGAGGTAGAGGGTCAGGTCATCGGTTCCGGAGCCAATGTCGGTGACGCCGACGCTCTTGCCGTTCCAGTTCGCGGGAGACGTGACGCCCGAGCCGTTGTAGCACATCTCCCGCTCCCCGGGCGCTCCGCTGAGCTGCACCACGTCCTCTACGTTCACCCCGGCGAGCTGGAAGTCGATGGTGTGCACATACCATGCCCCGGCCATGTCCACCTGGCCGGACGCCATCGCGGTCTCAGCGCCAACCCCGCCCGTCTGCTCGGTGCTCAGCACCATGTTGACGCCGTACTTGTGGTAGTAGCCGAGCCGCTGCGCCAGTTCGTACGGCAGGTAGATCTGCTTGTCGATGCCGCCGACCATCATCGTCACGGTCGGCAGGCCGCTGCCACTGGCCGTTCCAGTGCACGCTGCCACGCCGGCCGCAAGTGCTGCCACGGCCACTCCGGCCAGCGTACGGGAAGAAATTCTGCTCAGCATTGTCATGGTTGTGCACGCTCCTTTCTGTCTTTACGCATGCCAGGGCCTGGGTGAGCGGAGGCCCTCGGTGATGGGCCTAGGTGAGGCTGGCTTCGGTCGGCGCCGGCGGACGCCAGGCGAGCAGCCGCCGCTCGATGCGGCTGATGAGCGTTTCGGCCGTGAGGGCCAGGACGGCGATGATCAGCATGGCGGCGAACACACCGTCGGGGTTGAAGTTGTTCTGCGCGGTGGCGATGACCAGCCCCAGCCCTTTCTGCGCGCCAAGAAACTCGCCGACGATCGCGCCGATGATGGCAAAGCCGAAGGCCACGTGCAGGCTCGCGATGATCCAGGTGAGCGCCGAGGGAAGCACGACGTGGCGGACTATCGCAAGCCGGGAAGCGCCAAGCACGCGGGCGTTGGCGACGAAGTTGCGGTCCACTTCGCGGACACCCTGGAAGGCGTTGAAGAAGACCACGAAGAAGACCAGGACGGCGGCCAGCATCACCTTGGACGTGGTGCCGAGGCCGAGCCAGACGACGAATATTGAGCCAAGGACGATGCGCGGGAGGGCGTTCATTGCTTTGATATAGGGCCCGAGGACATCAGCCAGGAACCGGATCTGGCCCAGCAGGACCCCGAAAACGATGCCGCCAGCCACCCCTGCGGCGAAACCAAGCAGTGCCTCTTTCATGGTGATCCACACCTGGAGCCAGATCGAGCCGTACTCGGTGCCGTGTTTGGCCCAGTCGGCGAGCTGGCGGGCAATGCCGCTGGGCTGGCCGAAGAAGAACGGGTCCACGATCTTCCAGGTCGTGAACAGCTGCCAGCCACCGATCACGATCAGCAGGGTGGCCGCGCGGGCCGCCCAGATGAGCAGCCGGTGCCGGCGGGCGCGCTGGCGCGACCGGGTGGAGATCGCCGCCTCTTCGGAGGCTGGCTGAGGCTGGATGGCCGACCGGGCCGCGGCGATCGCAGTGGTTTCCCTGGTGGCCGGTTCGCGGCTCATGACTGTTCCACCTCCGCGGGGATCGGGTTGGCCGCTGTCCGTGCGTAGGCGCGCTGCACCTCTTCACGCAGCGCCTGCCAGATCTGCTGCTGCAGTTCGACGAAGCGGGGCTGGAAGCGGATCTCCTGAACGGCGCCACGTGGCCGGGGAAGATCGATGTGATATACGCCCTTTACGGTGCCGGGGCCGGCGGTCATGACCACGACCCGGTCGGCGAGGGCGATCGCCTCCTCCAGGTCATGGGTGACGAAGATGACCGACGGACGTGTCCGCTCCCACAGCGCGAGCAGTTCGTTGTGCATGATCGCCTTGGTCTGGACGTCCAAGGCAGCGAACGGCTCGTCCATCAGCAGGACGGACGGCTGATTGATCAGCGCCGCGGCCAGGCTCACGCGTTTACGCATGCCACCGGAAAGCTGGTGCGGGTGATGGTCCTCAAAGCCGGACAGCCCCACCACGCGCAGCCATTGCCTCGCGCTGGCCAGGGCCTCCTTCCTGGGAATGCCGCGGAACACCGGTCCCAGCGCCACGTTCGCGAGGACGGTCTTCCACGGCAGCAGCGCATCGGCCTGGAACATGAAGCTCGTGCCGGAGACGATCCCGTCGACGGCTAGGCCGGCCACGCGGACCACCCCCGCGCTGGGCCGGTCGAGCCCCGCCACCAGGGTCAATGTCGTGGACTTACCGCAGCCGGTAGGCCCGACCACGGCGCAGAACTGGCCGGGCTCGACCGCCAGGTTCACCTCACGCAGCGCCGTGAACGCGGTCCCGCCCGGGGTCAGAAAGCGCTTGGTGACCCCGGAGAGTTCGATGCCGGCGTGCTCGCCCGCCGCCGGGCGAACCACCGGCCCGGTCGCTGCCGTCATCGCATCCTCCCTGCTGGCATGAATGGGGCCGTTTCCTTCCGCATCCCTCTTTGAGAAAGGCACGGCCGGTCACGGCATCCGCTTGGGATGAGAAAACCGATGCCATCCGTCGCCGCCGCGGCAAGGGCCGGCGGGCGGACTATGATGACGTTGAGGGAAATCGGAAACTCACCCATGCCGGGGAAGCTAACCTGCCCGCTCGGGCCGCGTCACGGTTACGCTCGATGACCGCATAAAGCGCGCTCTGCGCCTTATGTTCAATGGCCGCATAAAGCGCACTCTGATCGTTTTGCTCATTATGCTCACGACCGTAGAAGCTTTACCGGCTTGCGACGTCATGGTTACACTTGCGCAATCTTCTGTAATCCCGCCTGGCCGGGCAGCACGAGGAGGCCCGATGCGGCGAGTGCCGTGGCACCGCCTGTCCACCAAGGTCGTCATCATGCAGGTCGCGATCCTGGTGGTGACCCTGGCCGCCGGCTTCTGGGTGGTGCAGTGGAACCTCAAGCGCCAGCTTGATCAGCAGTTCGAGCACCGGGCGCTGGCGGTCGCGGAGAGCCTGGCCTCCCAGCCCGCGACCGCGGACGCGGTCGTCCATGGCCGGCCCGGGGGCCGGATCCAGACCTTGGCAGAAGCGGCCATGGACCGGACCGGCGCGCTGTTCGTCGTCGTCACCAACGCCCAGGGCATCAGATACGCGCACCCGAAGCCCTGGCTGATCGGGACATTGATCACCTACCACGATCCCGAGCCCAGGTACACCGAGCCGTTCCGCACCGGCAAGAGCTACATGGGGGTCCAGACGGGGACGCTCGGGCCGGTCGCCGCCGGAAAGGCGCCGCTGTGGTACCACGGCAGGCTCAGCGGCGAGGTGTCGGTGGGCTTCCCGGCGGCCAGCGTCTCCGACGCGATGTCGGGCGCAGTCCGCTCGTTCGCCTCCTACCTGCTGGCCGTGCTAGCGGTCGCCGTGCTGGCCGCGCTGGCTTTCGCCCGGCGGCTCAAGCGCCAGACGTTCGGGCTGGAACTGAAGGAGATCGCCGCGCTGCTCCAGGAACGCGAGGCGATGCTGCACGGCATCCGGGAAGGAGTGCTCGGCTACGACCGCAACGAGCGGGTGATCCTCGCCAACGACCCCGCCCAGCGGCTGCTGCGGCTGCCGCCCGGCTTCCTCGGCCGCCCGCTGCGCGAACTGCTTCCCGAGGGCAGGCTGGCCGACATTGTGCGGGGCGAGATCGACGGCTGCGACCTGCTCGTGCTCTCCGGCGACCGGGTGCTGGCGGCGAACCGGATGCCGATCAACCTGGATCACCGGCGTCATCTGGGCTGGGTGGTCACCTTCCATGACCAGACCGAATCTGAAGCCCTCAAGCGGGAACTCGGCGAGGCAATCGGGCTCACCGAGGCGCTGCGTGCGCAGTCGCACGAGTTCGCCAACCGGCTGCACACGCTGGTAGGGCTCGTCGAGCTTGGCGAGTACCACGAGGCAATCCGTTTTGTCACAGATGTCACCCAGGCCAGGGACACACTCACCGAACAATTGAAGACGGGGTTGCGGGATCCAAAGCTTGTGGCCCTGGTGCTGGCCAAGTCTTCACTGGCCGACGAGCGCGCAGTAGCTTTGCGCATCGCCGGCGACAGTCATGTGGGCGCCGACATCACCGATGTCATCCCGGTGCTGACCGTCACCGGGAACCTGATCGACAACGCGATCGAGGCAACGGCCGCGGGGCCGGAACCCCGCTGGGTGGAACTGACCATCGTGACGGCCGGAGCCAACCTGCTGATCCGGGTGCGCGACTCCGGCCCCGGAGTTCCCGACGACATGCGCGAAACGATCTTCACTGACGGCTTCACCAGCAAGGCGTCCCCGACCGGCGCCCGCCGGGGCCTCGGTCTCGCGCTGGTCCGGCAAATCACCGAACTGCGCGGCGGGATGGTCAGCGTCGGCCGCGACGGCGGCGCCGTGTTCACCGTAGTCCTGCCCGGCTGCCTCGACGTGCCGGCCAGCACCACCGGGGACGACGCCGTCCAGACGCAACCTGCCGGCGGAGTGCCGTCATGATCCGCACCGTCGTGGTGGACGACGACTACCGGGTGGCGGTCATTCACGCCGCCTACCTCAGCAAGATCGAAGGCTTCGAGGTGATCGCGCAGGTGCACACCGCCGCCGCGGCCGTCGAAGCGGTGGACCGGCTCCGCCCCGACCTGCTGCTGCTGGACCTCTACCTCCCCGACGAGCATGGCCTGGACCTGGTGGCGCGGCTGCGGCGGGAGAACCACCCGCCGGTGGACGTGATCGTCATCACCGCGGCCAAGGACGCCGACAGCGTGCGCGCCGCCATGCAGCATGGCGCCCTGCACTACCTGCTGAAGCCATTCAGTTTCCCCGCGCTCCGGGACAAGCTGCTCTCCTACGCGCAGATGCGGTCCCGGCTGGCCACCCTGCACGCCACGGATCAGCGGAGCGTGGACCGGGTATACGGGGCACTGCGCGCTCCCAGCCAGCTCGCCGGGTCCAAGGGCAGGTCGGACTACACCCTCGGCACCGTCGAGGGCCTGCTGGCGGACGCCGGGGAGGATCTTTCAGCAGCCGAGGTCGCCGAGCGGACCGGCATGAGCAGGGCCACCGCCCAGCGGTACCTCAGTCACCTGCATGACCTCGGCCGGGTCACGGTACGCCTCCGCTACGGCGCCAGCGGCCGCCCGGAACACCGTTACCGGTGGGCCCCAGTCGGCCGGTAGCACCGGGCGCGGTCTGGGTACGGTGGAGACGGCTGGGCCCTGCCGAGGGCTGGTTGACTATGCCGGACTCGAACCGGAGGGCCTGATGTCGGCCGGCCCGTCACAACACGCTCGGAGGGGCGAGGAGCAGCGCGGCCAGCGCCACAGCCGTGTCCGGGTAACGGTGGCTGACACCGCGCCCGCCTGGCCAAAACCCGCTGTATCCCAGGACCCATCGCAGCGGGTGCTGGACGAACTCGACGAGCACCTGAAAGTGTGGTATCGATGTCACACTGCGGAGAGGGAAGCGATGGTGAATGCCGTCAGATGGGTCCGCCTTAACGGATGGAACGTGCACGCCACCCGCTTTGTCAATCCGCCGACGTGGACCTGGGACCCCGTGCCGGGGATCGCGCACTACCGGGTCCGCTTCGCCCCGCCGCGAACGCCCGCGCTCAGCGCCGAGACGACCGAACCCCGGTTCTCAATGGCCGCTGTATGGAAGGACTTGCCCGACGACCAGATCGACCTCGTCGTCGAGGGCTTCGATGATTCCGGGCGCGAAGCCTGCATGCCGTCTTGGCCCAAACAGTTCTTCAAGGTGCCGGGCTTCGATGGAATTAGGCAGGAGCCGCTTGACTGGTCTGCGGCGGCCCGCCGGAACATCGCCTACTTGCTAGAGCCGGCGCGGGACGCCGACGAGCCCTACGAACGCGGCTGGCCCCGATCATCTTGGTCGTCCTTTGAGGACACGATCACCGGTCAGCGGTTCCGCTTGGCGTACCCAGCCTCCAACCACCCATCATTCCCTATGGCGTTCCTGTGCTTTGCCGGGCTGTTCCCCGACGATCCTCTGCGCGCCGAGGCACGCCGCCAGGCGCGGCTGTACGGCGACTGGCTGCTCAGGCATCGGCAGCCCGGCAACTGGGTCTGCGGCGACTTCCCGTATTCAACCTCAGAGGACGGGCGCCCGTACGGCGGCAAGGAAGGCGAGAGCATTACACTGTTCCGCTCCGCGATGGTCGGCGAGGCGATGATCGACCTCTGGAAGGCCTTTGGGGACGGGCGGTACTTCGACTATGCGAAGCACCTTGGGCAGGTGCTGCTACGGCTTCAGCGCGCCGACGGATCGTGGCCGTACCGCGTGAACCCCCGTGACGGTGCCGTAGTTCAGGAGTACACGTCGGACATGATCGGCCCCGCCCGCCTGCTCGCCAAGCTGGAGACCATCGACCCCGATCCCGTGTACGGTGACGCCCGCCGAAGGGCGATCGGATGGATGCTCGACAACCCGGTACGCACGCACTATTGGCAGGGCCAGTTCGAAGACTTCGGGGAGAACGCCCCGTACGAGAACCTCGAGCACCTAGATGCCGACGAACTCGTACGTTATCTCGTGTGGTTCCGCGACGAGATCCCCGATGCGGTCGAGACCGCGCTGGACGTCCAGCGTTGGGTCGAGGACCAGTTCGTGGTCTGGCAGCCCGAGAAGTCGCCCGTGCCGGTGGAATGTGTGACGCCCGGAGTACTGGAGCAGTACCTCTGCTACTGGCCGATGGAAAGCTACAACGCGTATCTAATCATGTCACTCATGTCGCTGCATCAGGCAACGGGTGACCCAGCGCACTTGGACAAGGCGGTCGCGCTCGCGAACGCCGTCGTGCGGAGTCAGTACGAGAACGGCGCGTTCTCCACGTGGGGGGTGGATGTACGGTTCGGCAGGCCGCTGCGGACCGACGAATGGCCGGGGGCCAACGCGTGGGCCTCGGAGGCGCTTCTGCGCTGGGATCGCTACTACCGTGCGGTCGCCGCAGGCGAGTCAGCCGGGCAGGACCTCCTCAAGCTGTAGGAAAGGGTATACGCACCGAGAATGCGTCCATGATGACCTACATGAATCGACGTCTTGGCACTGTCGCAATCGTCACCGGAGCCGCGAAAGACTGAACAGCAGAGCGCTCAGATGACGCCGTAAGTTCTGAAGGCCTCCCATGCGCCCATGCCCTCGGCCAGTTTCGTGCGTACGAGATCCTCTCCCGAGGACTTCTCCTCTGCCAGCGTAATGACCTCATCGGCCAATGCTGCTGGGATAACCACGACTCCGTCGTTGTCGCCCAGGACGAGGTCGTGGGGGTTCACTGCTACCCCCCCGCATTCAATGGGCTGCATTACAACATCCACGTTCAGCCGTCCCAGGGAATCGAGCGGGCTGACGGAAGCAGCGAAGGTAGGGAAACGCATCTCGATGAGCTGAAGGGTGTCCCGGGTCCCGGCATCCATCACGATGCCCCGGGCCCCTCTGTATCTCGAGGCAGTTGCCAGGAGCTCACCCCAGAACGGCCCGTCAGGACATGTCGAGACGACCATTACATCACCCTCGTTGAGGGCGTCCACGGCCTGCAGCTCTCCTCGATACCACTGCCCTCGGTCAGCGGGGATTTCCTCGTCCGCAATGACATGGACCGTCATTGCGTAGCCTGCCAGCCGAGCTCCCGGGAAGAGCGGGCGGATCCGAGACGCCATCGCCTGGTTCCGGACCCCTGCCCGGTCAAGGCAGTCGGAGACGACCGCAGTCCGCAGGCGCGCCAATCGGCCGATCAGTGCCGCATCACGCGTGACGCTTTCATCAACCTCGTTCATGTATTCCTTCCCTCGTGCTAGAAACGGCCTATCATTCAGCTCAACCATCGATGATGAGCTGCGCTCCCATAAGCTCAGACGTTTGCGTTGACTCCTGCCGAGAGCCCGCCATCAATGATGAACGGTTGGGCAGTGCAGAACGAAGACTCGTCAGATGCAAGGAACAATGCCATGGCGGCGATCTCCTCCGGCCGCCCGATCCGGCCCAGAGCATGCATCCGGGCTGCCTCCTGACGGGCTTTCCCGGGGTCGGGCTGCATCTCGAAATACCGCTGGGCCATGCCTGTGTCCACATAGCCTGGGCATATGCAGTTACAGCGAATCCCGTACTGCCCGTTCTCCAGGGCAATGGCACGGGTCAAATTTATCACGCCACCCTTTGCGGTACTGTACGCGCCCAGTGAAGGCTCGACCCAGAATCCGTTAACAGACGCCATGTTGACGATCGATCCGCCCCCGAGCCTCCGCATCCTGGGAATCGCGGCCCGGGCGCACAGGTAGACACCCTTCAAATTCACCGCCAGAACCTTGTCCCAGTCCTCCGGCGGGGTCTCTTCGACCGTCCTCTCGTACTGGACAGCCGCGTTGGAGACGATTGCATGTGGCCCTCCATGTGCCTCTGCTGCGGCCATTAACCGCTCGACGTCCTCCGGGCTGGAGACGTCCACGTGGTGCGCTTCCGTCTGGCCCCCCTGGCCCCTGATCTCCGAGGCCGCCTGCCGCACGCCCGCTTCGTTCGCGTCCGCGCACAGAGTGAGCGCACCCTCCTCAGCCAACCGCTTTGCAATGGCCCGCCCGATGCCCGCCGCTGCCCCCGTCACGACCGCCACCTTGCCCTGCATGCGCATGTGAAGTCCTCCTGCCCCAATGTCCGTCCTTTGCCGGATTCAAAGGCTCGCGGCCGGCCCGGTTCGCCTCGCAATGACGAGGGCTGAAGAATGGCGTTGGGGGATCACCACCTCTGTACCCGCGTCCCCGAGTGCGGCGCCGCTCAGAACCCGCCGCTCGGTGCTCCCGTCGAATCTGAGTTCATATTCGTCCAGGGGAGCTAGCCCAGGGATGCGTAGCTGGTATGCGTCCTGCTCTGAGGCGAGCCGGAAGGAAAAAGCAACCGCTTCATTCAGGTCCTCAGCCACGATGGCGGCAGCAGCCCACTGTCCGCTCCCGTCTCGCGGCGGCGGTGGGGTGAGGCGGTAGAGGTCGCCGAGCTGGATCGTCTGACGAAGAGCCTTGTACAGCGCGATGTGGTGCCGGGCGCGGTCCTTCCACTCCGGGGAGGCGGCGCGCAGGTCTGCGCCGATCCCCATGTGCCCCATCATGCAAACCCGGAACTGGAAGTCGTCGTCGGGGCGCGGCCATTCCGGTCTGCCGAACGGCGGGGCCTCGGGTGGGTGCTGGGGTGAGAAGACCATCCAGTTCTCGCAGACCACCGGAGGGAGGAACGACGTCGCAGCCATGAACATCCCCAGCCGGACGAACTGGTTAACGTTGTCACTCAGCCACGATGTGTGCGTCCGCCGCAGCATCCCGAGATCGATCCGGCCACCACCACCAGTGCAGTTCTCGATGATGAGGTCGGGGAACGCCGCGCGAACCTCGTCCAGCAGCCGGTAATAGCTGGCCACATGCCGCCATGCCAGGTCCCGCCCCGGCCCCGAGCGGCCGCTCGGATCGCCCAGTTCGCGCAGTGACTGGTTCATGTCCGTCCGGAAATAGTCGAGCCGGTAGCGGCTGACGAGGCGGAATACATCGTCTCTGACGTACTCGTATACGTCGGGACGGGCCAGGTTCAGGACAAGCTGTCCGTGTGGAGTCGGATGCGGGCCGAGCTGGTCAAACTGGTAGACCCAGTCCGGGTGCGCGCGGAACAGTTCTGAATCCACGGTTACCGACTCAGGCTCCCACCACAGGCCGAAGCGCATCCCGAGCCCACGGACCGCATCCGCCACCTCCTCAAGCCCGTTCGGGAAGGCCGGGGGCCAGGGCCGCCAGTCTCCCTCGCGGGACAGGAAGCCAAACGTTCCCTCGATCGGCGTATACCAGCCGGCCGTGACGATGAAGAGTTCGACCCCGATGTCGGCAACCAGTTGGGCCTCGTGGATGAGCCGGGCCGCGGTGATCCCGCTCCCGAACGTCGTGCACCACCCCTCGAAGATCACCGGGAGCGTCTGACCGGCCGTGCGGCTGGGCCGGACATGCCTTCTGATGAAGCGGTGCATCGCCCGCGATGCCTCATCGAGGCCGCCCTTGGCCACCCCCACGACCGCACCGGGGGCCGTGAACGTGGCACCGGGCTCAAGGACATGCTCGAAGTCGAAGTCGCTCATCCCGCCGACCACAGAGACCGGGCCACCGATGTCGGTTTCGAACGAGAGCTTCCAGTTCCCCGACCACTCCAGGGCACCGAACAGCACCCAGTCGGATCGTTGCCTGGCCAGCACGAACCAGGGCTGGTGGGTGTGCCCGGTAAGGCCTCGCCGGCTCTCGAACACCTTCCTGCCGGGCGCGAGAGTCTCCTCCACGGGGTTCATCTCGTTGAGCCCCGCCCCGGTGAGATGGTGAAGGACGTATTCGCCCGGGGGCTGAAACAGTGCGAACGCCGCAGCCTGCTGGAGGACGACCGGTTCTGTCCCGTAGTTCCTGATCTCTGCCCACCGCCGGACGACGCCGTCTCCAGGAACGAGCTCGTAGTGCAGGTCGACCAGGAGCGGGTGGGAACAGTCCTCAAGGCGGACCCGCAGCCGGCTGCCGTTGATCTCGTGCCCGGTGTAGCGCAGATGGAGATCCCGGTCGGAGCTTCCGAAGAATGCGGCGATGGCGGTTTCGCCAAACACGTACGCGCCACGCGCCGGGTACTCCCAGTGCGGCGGTGCCTCCCACCAGCTGTCGAAGGGGTAGTCCCAGCCGGCCGGGATATCCCACCACTCGCCGGCCGCAACGTCGGGCGGGCTGCCCGGTGGGGGACCGGCGTAGCGATGAAGAAGGGACCCGCCGGCGTCGAGGCCGAGTATGTACAGAAGACCCTCGTCCTGGAGGGCCCACTCCTGTCGCGGCTTGCTGAAGAGTATCGACGCCATGGGCCGGGACTCACCTCCATCGTCCGAAGTCTTCGGGGACATGAATGATAACGTTTACATATCGGGGAGAGCGTAACCGCCGTCAGGGGCAGCCGGTTCCGCCGGGCGGCACCGACCTTGACGAGAACCTGGCACAGCAGGGATCGTCACGATGGTACGCAGTCCCTGCTGCCCTGGTCAGCGTGGGGTATCCGGTCCTCTGCCCGCCCTGGCCCGCGCTGCCGGGAGGCACCTGGTGGCCACTGGCAGGCGCCCGGCCTGAACCTCGCTGGCTGCGGAAACTGACCTTGTGCGACAAAATTGCTCTCGCCTCTTGCGCGGCATTATCTGAGATCGTTACCATAACCCAAGGCTGATCCGCTCGGCAAGGCTAGGAACGCCTGGGCGCAAGAGATGCCGTCATATCAGTGGGTGCTTGGGCAGGGGACCCAGAAGTATCCGTGTCGTTAGATGCCGTCGAGGGCGTCGGCGGGCCGCGGAGGCGAGTCTATGAGGAAAAGAAATTGGTGGGTTATTCCCATCGCAGCCGCTTTGATCGTGCCAGCATGCTCAAGCAATAGCGCGACGACCAGCGGAAAAGTAACGATCAACTGGTGGCAGGACACCGAGGACACGGGAACGTTCGAGCACGATGTCATAAAGGCTTTCGAGACGAAATATCCCAATATCCAGGTTAACCTGACGACCTACCCGCAGACCCAGTACTACACAAAGGTCGATACGGCGGTCGCCGCGGGAACGGGGCCCGACGTGGTCGGGCTTCCGTCGCTGACCTGGATGAAGGATGGCCTCCTGGTGCCGCTGGGCGGCCTCGTGAAGGCTTACCACATTGATCTCTCGTCATACAATCCCGCCATTGTGGGGACCAAAGGCCAGTACAATGCCGCATTCGGCTGCTCCTACGGTGGGAAGCTCTACTGCCTCGGGGCGTGGCTGGGGGCCGACATGCTCCTTTACAACAAGGCAATGTTCCGCGCCGCCGGCGTCGCACCGCCGCCAGCCTGGCCGGCGATGACCGTGCAGCAGTTCGTCAGCCTCGCCTGCAAGCTCACCAACAAGAGCAAGCACGTGTATGGCGCGGCGTACGGCGATCCGTTTACCTGGCTGCCGCCGGACATCTTTGTCAGCCCGGACGGTAGGAAGGCCGAGGGCTATCTCAACGGGCCGACCGCCGTGACCGCCGAGGAAGAGCTGGCCAAGGGGATTCAGCAAGGGTGCGCGCCAAGCCTGAACACCGTGGACCCGTGGGCACAGGGCGAGGACTGGTTCGTCCAGGGCAAGGTCGCGATGCTCATCGGCGGTTTCTTCGACATGGCCAGATTCGAAAAGCTGAAGATCGACTACGGCTACGCGCCGTACCCGGCCCCGCCAGGAGTCCAGCCCTTCTGGTACACCTGGACCGACGGCATGGGGATCATGGCGAAATCGCCGCACCTGGCGCAGGATGAAAAGCTGGTCGCTTTCCTCACCACCTACGGGCAGCGGATCGGCGCACGGCTCGGGGACCTCCCGCTCAGCATGGCAGTGGCAAAGCAGGTCAATTTCGCTCACGGTGTACCCGGGCGCGAGGAAGGCCTGCAGGTGCTTCAGCACAGCCGGCCCCCCGTCTTCATCCCGAACCAGTGGACCACCTACGGTCCGGAGTTCGACGCCTTCGGATCAATCGTCAGCGGCGCGAATGCCCAGACGGCGCTGAACAACGCGGCGGCTGCTACCCAGCAGAACCTCGCCAAGCAGTGGGCGATCTGGGAGCAGAAGTAGTGCGGCTGGTGCTTCAACGGCGGATGACCGCTCGTTTTCGTGGCTGGCCGGCCCCCGATCGCGGGGGCCGGCCAGGCCCGGCGTCTCCTGGCCCTGGCGCGGGCAAGAGGACCGTTTTCGGCAGGGCGCCCCGGCTGCCCCTCAGCCGGACGCGGCGCCGGGAGCAGCGCGCTGCTTATCTGTTTCTGTCTCCCTGGCTGCTGGGTCTGCTTGCCTTCTGGATCGTGCCCATCGTCGCGTCGCTGCTGCTCAGCTTCACCGACTGGACCCTCATCTTCAAACCACACTGGGTGGGACTCGGCAACTACCGGGCCATGGCGTCCGACCATGACTTCTGGAACTCCATCCGGGTAACGGTGAAGTACATCCTGCTGTCGGTGCCGCTCTACATGGTGGTCGGCCTTCTTCTCTCGCTGCTGCTCAACCTCAAGCTGCGCGGAATGAACGTATTCCGTACCTTCCTGTTCATCCCTTCCGTGCTCAGCGGCGTTGCGGTGGCGATCCTTTGGGTCTCACTGCTCAATCCAGACGTCGGCCCGGTGAACCAGGCGCTGCGGGCGATCGGCATCGCGCATCCGCCTCGCTGGCTGGCCGACCCGGCGTGGGCGGTTCCCTCGGTCGTGCTCATGGGCCTGTGGGGCGTGGGTGGAGGGGCAATCATCTACCTGGCGGGCCTGCAGAACATCGGAGCGCAGCTCTACGAAGCCGCATCGCTCGACGGGGCGGGCCCCTGGCAACGTTTTAGGTTCGTGACCTTCCCCATGCTCACGCCCACGCTGCTGTTCGTATTGCTGACCAGCCTCATCGGCGCGTTCCAGGTTTTCGACACCGCATACGTCCTGGCCGGCAGCCAGGGCGCCGATGGAACCTCGCTCAACTTCTACCTGCTCAACATGTGGACGGAGGCGTTCACGAATCAGCGCTTCGGCTACGCATCCGCGCTCGCTTGGGTCATGATCATCCTTGCTGCCGTCGTCATCCTGGCCATCTTCAGGACCGCGAGCCGCTGGGTCTACTACGAATACGACCCGGAGAAGGAGTAGTAGCGATGAAGTCGGCAGATGAGATCACGACAGCGGACACGCGGCAAGAAGCAGGCGTCACCCCGGCGGCACCAGCGAGGCTAAGGTCGAAGCGCACGCGTCTCACCGCCAAATGGCGGCCCCGGAGCGTGATTTTCCGGACGGCCATGTATATCCTGCTGCTGATAATCAGCGGCTTCATCCTGCTGCCGGCCGGCTGGATGCTGACCGCAGCGCTCAAGCCGGATCTGGCGCCCGTCTTCACGATTCCTACCCAATGGTTTCCGGCGCACTATTGGCAGTGGCAGAACTTCGGGCGTGTCCTTTTCGGGTCACTGTCGTTCCTGCGGTACACGGTCAACACGATCATCATCGTCGTGGGCAACATCCTGGGCATTCTCATCTCATGCTCGCTGGTCGCCTTCGCCTTCGCCCGCCTCCGCTTCCGCGGCAGCAAGACGCTCTTCTATCTGGTTGTTGTGACCATGCTGATTCCGTGGCAGGCCTTGATGGTGCCGCAGTTCATCATGTTCTTCAAGCTGGGCTGGTACGGCACTTACCTCCCGCTCATAGTTCCCTCGTTCGGCGGGAACGCGTTCTTCATCTTCCTGATCCGTCAGTACATGAGGACGATTCCCCGTGAGCTGGACGATGCCGCGCGGGTCGATGGCCTGAACGCCTGGCAGATATTCTGGCGGATCATCCTGCCGCTCTCGACGCCGGTGCTTACGGTCTGCGCCGTTTTCACCTTCATCTGGAGCTGGAACGACCTGCTCGGGCCTATTATTTATCTGGACAATCAGCAGACGTTCACCCTCTCCGTTGCCCTCGCCAACCTGGTGACGCGCGCCGGTACGCCGTGGAACTTGTTGATGGCTGCCAATCTCCTGTCAATGATTCCCTGCATCCTGGTCTTCTTCTTCGTCCAGAAGAAACTGATAGGCGGGATCGCCTCGGTGGGGCTGAAGGGTTAAGGGACAGGCTGATGGGTGACCATGCCATGCAGCTAACAGATAGGAGACGAGAGATTGGCTGAGATCGTCCTGGAGAAGGTGACGAAGGTCTTCCGCGACGGCACGAAGGCCGTTTCGTCCCTGGACCTCGAGGTGGCCGACGGCGAACTGATGGTGCTGGTCGGGCCATCCGGCTGTGGGAAGACCACGGTGCTCCGGATGGTTGCGGGCCTGGAGGACGTCACGGGGGGAACAATCCGGATCGGCAATCGCGTCGTCAATGACCGTTCTCCCGGAGAACGGGACGTGGCGATGGTGTTCCAGAACTACGCCCTGTACCCGCACATGACGGTCTACCAGAACATCGCACTTAGCCTGCGGATCCGGCATGTTTCGCGGCAGGAGATGAACCGGCGCGTGATGGAGGCGGCCAAGATCCTCGGGATCGAAGACCTGCTGAAGCGCCGCCCCAGGGAGCTGTCAGGAGGCCAGCGGCAGCGGGTCGCGATGGGCCGGGCGATCGTGCGCCATCCGCAGGCCTTCCTCATGGACGAGCCGCTGTCCAACCTGGATGCCAAGCTCAGGGTGCAGATGCGCGCGGAGATCTCGCGGATCCAGCGAGACCTTGGGGTCACGTCGCTGTACGTGACCCACGATCAGACCGAGGCCATGACCCTCGGCCATCAGGTCGCGGTGATGCGCAACGGGTTTCTGCAGCAGGTCGGCATGCCGCAGGAGCTGTACCGGACACCGGCCAACGCATTCGTCGGCGCGTTCATCGGATCCCCGGCGATGAACATGATCGAGGCCACCCTGGCCAGCGACGGCGGCGCGCTGATGGTGCAGGCGGGCAGCCACCGGCTGCGGCTGCCGCAGGAGGTGCAGGACCTCCGGCCCGCGCTCCGTGACTACATCGGCCGCAAGCTGGCGTTCGGAATCAGGCCCGAGGACATAGAGGATGCCGCCCTCGCCGCCGATGCCGATCCAAGCTCGACGTTGCACGTCAAGGTGGACCACCAGGAGGACATGGGCTCGGAGCTGATCCTTTATCTGGAGTTCGACGCCCCGCCGGTGGTGACGGAGGACACCCGGGATCTTGCCGCGGACCAGGGTACCGAGGCGGTTCGCTCGCTGGAGCAGCAGGCGCAGCAACAGCGAACCACGGTCGTTGCCAAGGTGACCGCCCGGTCCAAGGTCCGCCCGGGCGAGACGGCCGCGATCCATGCCGATATGCGCAACGCTCACTTCTTCGACCTCGCGACCGGGGAGGCCATCTACGGCGACCGCGTCGCCGTAGGCGCGCGGGTCCCCGCTGCTGAGCAGGCCTGACCCAGTGAGCAGGACGAGGCGGTCATGAGCGTAGAGACGGTCAGGGGGGCGCTGGAGAAGGCGCTGGCGGATGAGGACGGCATCCTGCGCCTGGAGCCCGCCTGGGTTGCCAGGGACTTCGTCCCGCCCGGGCACCGGTTCGGCCTTCCAAGCGACGCCTACGACATGGGGGAGCGGGGCTTCCTCTGCGAGCGGTGGCTGGCCTCGACGACAAGGGCTGACAACCAGATCGGGCCTCCCGATGAGGGCCTCAGCTACATCGCACTGAACGGCGGTGTCCGCCTGAGCCTGCGGGAGGCCGTGCAGAGCGATCCCGCAGGCCTGATGGGAGCCGAATATGCCGCGAGCCATCGGGGGCTGGGCAGGCTCGCGAAGATTTTCGACTACAGCGCCCGGCTCCCGCTGCACGTTCATCTGCGGCAGGAGCACGCCGCGCTAGTGGGACGTCATTCCAAGGATGAGGCCTATTACTTCCCCGAAGGCATCGACATGGGGCCACATCCGGAGACCTTTTTCGGCGTGCAGCCGTGGATCAGCGAAACCCGCAGCTACGAGGTGCTGCTTCCCTACCTGGAGGCGTGGGACAGTGACGAGATCCTCAAGCACACCCGGGGGTACCAGCAGATCGCGGGTGAGGGGTTCTACGTCCCGTCGGGAGTGCTGCACGCCCCGGGCACCGCGGTCACGATCGAACTGCAGGAGGACTCCGATGTGCTGGCGATGCTGCAAGCGCTGAACGCCGGCCGGATCATCTCCAAGGAGCTGCTGTGGAAAGACGTGCGCCGGGAGGACCGTGACCGGTACGGGGAGCGGTTCATTCTGGACCTCATCGACTGGAAGGCGAACGGCGACCCGTACTTCTACGAGAACCGCCACCTGTCACCGCGTCTCATCGAGCCGAGCCGGCAAGCTGGCGGGGAGGAATACTGGATCTTCTACAACACAGCCAAATTCAGTGGCAAGCGGCTCGTGGTACGCGCCGGGCAGTCCTATCGGTCGCGGGAGCGGGGCGTGTACTCGATCTTCGTGCTGGAGGGTGCGGGCCGGTATGGCGGCGCGGAGGTCCAGGCCGGCGTCCCGGGGCTCGACGAGCTCCTGGTCACCCATGGCCGGGCCGTCCGGGACCTGGTGATCCAGAACACCGGCGCCCGGGATCTGGTGGTCTTGAAGTTCTTCGGCCCCGATATCAATCCTGACGTGCCGTTCATTCCCCCATACCCGGGGGGATCACAACTTTAGGGCGACGGGCAGATGAGTGAGCCAATGACGGCAGCAGCGGAGACGAGAGCCGCCTGCCGGGCGGGAGATCGCCTGGTGTCCGGCGTCCTGGCGGACGTGGGCGGGGCCTGGAAATGAAACGCCGATGGGGCATCCTGGGAACCGGCAAGATCGCCCGGATCATGGCGGGCGCCCTGCGGGACTCCTCCGCCGGCCGCCTGGCCGCGGTCGCCAGCACAAACCCGGCCAGGGCACAGAAGTTCGCCTCCCATTTCGGCCCGGTAAGGCATTACGCCAGCTATGCCGCGCTTCTTGCCGACCCCGAGGTCGAGATCGTTTATATCGCCACCCATCATCCCGGCCACCGCGAATGGGCGGTGGCCGCCGCCGAGGCCGGCAAGCACGTCCTATGCGAAAAACCCCTGGCGCTGAATGCCGCTGACGCTGCACAGGCCGTGGCGGCGGCGCGCCGCCACGGCGTGTTCCTCATGGAAGCGTTCGCTTACCGGTGCCACCCCCAGACCCAGCGACTGGTGGAGATTCTCCAGGGCGGCGAGATCGGTGAGGTGCGGATGGTCGATGCCTGCTTCGGCTACGACGCGGGGCCAGAGCCGGGGAACTACCTGCTGAACCGCTCCCTGGGCGGCGGAAGCATCCTCGATGTCGGGTGCTACCCGACGTCCATGGCCCACCTGATCGCCGCGGCGGTATCCGATGCCGTGGTGGTGCCATCCCAGGTCGTCGCCGGCGTGGCTCACCTGGGGAAGACAACCGGGGTCGATCACTACGCATGCGCGGTGCTGAGCTTCCCGGGCGGCATCGTGGCCAGGGTGGCGAGCGCCATCCAGCTGAACCTTGACAACTCGCTTCGGGTATATGGCAGCGCCGGCACCGTCATGGTGCCGTCGCCGTGGCTGCCGGGCAGGGACGGCGCGCCCGTTACGATCGTGATCGACCGGCCCGGCTCGCCGCCGGAAGAAATCCACACCGGCGCGGGACCTGACCTTTATGTGCGCCAGGTCGAAGCGGTAAGCCGCTTGGCGCGCGAAGGCCGCACATGCCACCCGTTCATGGGCTGGGACCAGTCGCTGGCAAACATGCACACCCTCGACCGGTGGCGCGGTACGGTCGGGCTGGCCTACGACCAGGAAGAGCCGTCGGCCGCAGCTCCTGGCGAGCCCGCGGCCGCCACGGCCGGTGACACCACCGCGGGGCTGTGATGGTGACCGTCGCAAACGTAGCGCAGCGAGCCGGGGTCTCGAGCGCAACTGCTGCACGCGTCCTGTCCGGCAGGGGTTATGCCTCCGAAGCCGCCCGGCGTGCGGTACTGGAAGCGGCCAAGGAAATCGGCTATGTGCCGAACCACATCGCCCGGAGCCTCCGCACCCGGCGCACCATGCTCGCCGGGCTTCTCATCGGGGACGTCGAGAACTCCTTTTATTCGGTGATCGCCAAGAACGTGGAATCGGTGGCGAAAGACGCCGGGTACCAGGTCGTGCTGTGCAACAGCAACGACGACCCCGAAACCGAGAAACAGTACCTGCAGTTGCTCGACGGGGTGCGGGTGGACGGGCTGATCATTACGCCCACCGGCAGTAACCAGCGTCACCTGCGGCGCCTGATCGAGAAGGGCACCGTGATCGTTCAGATCGACCGGATGGTCGAGGGACTGAACGCGGACGCGGTCCTGCTGGACAACGAAGCGGGCGCGATGATCGCTGTGTCGCACCTGATCTCTGCGGGCCACACCCGGATCGGGATCCTCACCGGGCCGTGGGAGGTCCTGACTGCCAGGGAGCGGCTCAAAGGATATGAACGGGCCCTGCGCGAGCACGGAATCCCGGTGCGCGAAGAGCTGATCAGGGCCGGATCGTTCCTCCACGAGCACGCCATCGAGGCCGCAACGGAACTTCTCCGGTCAAGTCCGCCCCCCACGGCCATCTTCGCCGCCAACAACGTCTTGGCCGAGGGCTGCTTCCTCGCCCTCAACGACCTCTCGCTGAAGGTACCGAAAGACGTGTCGCTGGTGGCCTTCGACGACGTGCCGTGGATGAGCATGGTGCGGCCGCAAGTCACCGCCGTGCGCCAGCCCATCGCCGATATGGCCCGCAGCGCCGCCGAGTTGCTGCTGCGGCGCCTTCGGGACAGCAAACCGGTGCCCAGCACGAGCGTGTTCCGAAGCGAGCTTGTCGTCCGCGGCTCAGTGGCGCCGATCCGGAAGTCCGGAACGGAACCCGCGTCATGAAGGTGGCCATCGGCATCGGCATCGGGACGACCGGTGCGCGGGGCGCAGGGATCGGCGACGGCCCAGCGGAGATCTGCATGCCGTCTATCGGCGGTCCCGCGGCGGTGGCGGGCATGCACCGCCCGCCCGGGCTGACCAGGCGTTAGCCAGCGTGCCAGGGAGGACACGGTCCATGATGACAAGAGCCGGCCATGTGAGATCGTTCTCAGGGATGGGTTCCGGCCGCGTCCCCACGGCGGGCCCGGCAGCTGCTGTCCGGTGTGGAAGGGAGCGGGGATGAAGACACCTGCCGTGGTATTCGCCGGGCCGGGCCGGGTCGAGATCAGGGAGATGACGGTGCCGGAGCCGGAGCCGGGGCAGGTGGGGGTCCGGACCCTGTTCTCGGGGGTGAGCCAGGGAACTGAGCGCTGGGCGCTGACCGGCAGGTATGACCAATTCGCAAGCAATCCCGGGGCCTGCTACCCCTGCTCACCCGGCTACCAGGCCTCGGGCGTAGTGGACCGGGTCGGCCCCGGGGTCACCGCGCTGCGTGAGGGAGACCGGGTGTTTGTGTCAGGGACCCGCTTCGCGGAGCCCTCCCACCGGTATCCCGGACCGTGCATGGCGTCCCATTCGGGCTACTTGGTGGCGCCGCAGTCGGAGGTGACCGCGGTGGCAGCGGATGTCGATATGGCCGCGGCGGCGCTGTATCACCTGGCCGGGGTATCCCGGCATGGTGTCCGGCTGACCCGGGTGCAGCCCGGCGAGCTGGTGGCCGTCCTCGGCCTCGGCATGATCGGCCAGATGTCCGCCCAGGCCGCGCGGCGGGCCGGCGCCCGGGTCATCGCCACCGACCTGATCACCTCGCGGGTGCAAGCCGCCGCGAAACATTCCGCTGACCGGGCAATAGACGCCAGCGCCGGGCGCCTCGAAGACGCCGTGCGGGAGGAGTCGCCGGCCGGGGCGGACGTGGTCATCGACACCACCGGCGATCACCGGATCTTCGGCCGGTGCCTTGGGCTTATCCGCCGGGAAGGGCGTATCGCCATGCAGGGCTACTATCCCGACCCGATTCTGGTCGATTTCCACCAGACCCATCTCCAGCGGCCCACGGTCACGTTCCCGTGCGGCTGGGACGACGACGACAACCCCGAACTCGCCGAGGATCTGGCCACCGGGGGGGTGGTGATCCCCCCGCTGATCACCCACCGCATCCCGTTCCAGGATGCGCGGTCCGCGTACGCGCTGGTGCTGGAACACCCCGAGCAGTCGCTCGGCATGGTGCTCAGTTGGAGCCACGCCGGGGCAGCGCAGTAACCCAAACCCGATGAGAGGCTGAAAGGACCGATGATGGAGCGCGGCGTCTACTTTGATGCATGGTTCCCGCGTCAGCACTGCTATCACCCGAGCTTGCCGCCGAGGCGGCTGCGGATGATCGAGGACCTGGAGGCCTACCGGGCGACCGCGCTGGTGTGGTCGGCCCTCGGCGGGGGCTCGATCTCGCTGCCCTACCTGGAACAGGAGGCCTGGCAGAAGATCGACCCCCGGTTCCGCCTTTACGGGTTCCTGAACGACGCCGAATTCATCCGGCACTGCCAGGAGCGGGGGATCAAGGTCTTCGGGATCGTCTTCGAGGTCCAGGGCTGGGAGTTCCCGGCCGAGCTCACCGAGGACGAGGACGAGATCCTGGCCCTGAACGAGCTGCGGGGCACGGGCAAGCGTGGATGGCTGGGCCTGCGGGAGTTCACCCAGAACCGCTACCCGAAGCTGTGGAAGCCGTTCGAGCACTACTTCCCGGAGGGACTCGTCAACAGCGACGGCGAGCCGGTGACGGATCTGCTGGAGGAGTGCGCCTCCCGCGACATCTTCGGAGTGGCGTGTCACTCCACCTGGGTGGAGTGCCCCGACCGCGACCACTACGCCTACCTCATGGACCGGAACAACCCGGTCTGGCGCGAGTACCTGAAGGCGATCATCCGGATCCAGATCGACGCGGGCGTCGCCGGGGTGCAGCTCGACGAGGCCGACCTGCCGATCTTCGCGACCGGCTACGGCGGGTGCTTCTGCAAGGACTGCATGAAGCTCTTCCGGGAACATCTCGCGGCCCTGCCGTCCGAGGAGCTGCCGAAGGAGCTGAAGGGCACCGATCTCCAGACGTTCCACTACGGGTCCTGGCTACTTGAGCGGGGTCACGACTTCAAAGCCAACCGCGAGGCCACGCCGCTGTACTGGGACTACATCAGGTTCCAGCGAAAGGCGATCGTCAGGTACTTCGGTGAGCTCGCCGATTACATCAAGGAATACGGCGCCTCCCAGGGCCGCGAGGTCCTGGTATCGGGCAACTTCTACTATCTGTCCCCGCACTACTACGCTTTCGAGCCCAAGACCGACGTCCTGATCACCGAAATGGACAGCACCAGCTACCGCCAGCCCTCGTGGTGCCGTTACGCAGCCGGGTTCGCGGGCGGCAAGCCGGTGATCGTGGTGGAGAACCCCTACGGGGGCGTGCCGCCCGAGCTGCTTCCGAAGATCAAGGCCGGCAAAGGCTACGACCTGTTCCGCATGATGCAGTACGAGGCGGCGGCCTTGGGCGTCAACATGAGCATCCCTTACGGGGCGTGGATGGGCAGCGTCATCGAGGACTCGTTCTGGGCGCCCCATGAGCTCGCCGTGGAGATCCAGGGTTTCCTGGCCGACCACGATTCCCAGCTCTACAGCACCAGCACCTACTCAGAGACCGCGGTCGCCTTCAGCGTCCAGAGCAGTTTCGACTACCTGGAAGAACACGGGTCGGGACGGCCATTCCCGTTCTGGGCCGTCTGTGACCGGCTGGTCACCGGCAAGCAGCCTTTTGACGTGGTCATGCTCCCCGACGGGACGCTGCGCGAGGACTCGATCACCGTCGAGTCGCTGGAGCAGTACCGGACGCTGGTCTTGCCGGAATGCAGTTTCCTGACCACCGCCCAGGCGTCCGTGGTCATGGGATTCCTGAACCGGGGCGGCCGGGTCCTGGCGGCCGGCGACCTTGGCCTGAACCTGGACGAAGGCACTCGCGGGGAGTTGCTCGCCCACCCGCTCATGCTCCGGGCAACCGAGGTCCGGCCCGAAGATCTCGCCGGCGGCCCGCAGGTCGTCTGCGAGGGCGCCCCCGACCTCGCGATCAACATCCACAAGATTGGCGACAAGGAGGCCGCGATCCATCTCATCCGCTACGACTACGACGAAGACCGGGACGAGGTGCCAGTGCTGCCCCGGCTCGTCCTCGACGTGCGGCTCGCCCGGCCGTTCCGGATGGCCAGGGCCTTCAGCCCAGCCGGTGAGGTGGGGGTGCGCCTGGGCATCAGCCACGACATCCGCGAGATGCACCGCATCGAGCTGGAGAACGTGCCGCTGTACTGCGTCGTGCTGCTCCAGGGCTGACCAAGTGCCGTGTGGGCCGGACCAGACCCAGGAAGGAAGCCGTGATGGGGCTGCTCGGTGACGTGGGCGGCTATGCGCCGGTGAACCTCGCGGGGTGGTGCAACGCGGGCTTGGAGCGGCTGGCAGGCCACCGGCGGCCACCCACTGGGGACCAGGTGTTCCACGGGCTGCCGTTCCGGATCGGCAACCCGGACGACGCGCAGGCCCCCTGCTTTATCGTGCTGGAGCCCCGGAAGGCCGTTACGGTGCCCGTGGGCCGGGCCGCCGATCACATCATCATCGCCCACCGGCGCCTCCCGGCCGGAGACCGCGGCGGCCCCGCTGTGGGCGCTGCCGTCGCCGAATACACCTTCCGCAGGTCCGGGGGGCAGCCGCCTGACGTGGTCCCCATCAGGGAGCGGCTCGAAATCGCGGTCATCCCCGAAGAGGGCTGGGATGCCAGCGGGCCATTTCTCGCGGCGTCCAGCGCACAGCTCGAGTTCGCCGACCGGCACCGGGGCCGGTGGGAAGACCTGGGACGGCGCCAAAGCGAGGCCGTGTTCACCAGCCTGGCCGACTATTTCCTGTGGATCTGGGAGAACCCGTTGCCAGCAGTGCCGGTCGAGGGCATCCGGCTGGCAGCCTTGGCCGCCCCGGTGCTGGTTGCCGCAATCACGGTCGGTACTGCGGGTGAGTACCCGCTTCCCCGCGAGGCCGCCCGGGTGATAAGGATCACTGCCATGGGGCAGGAGGGCCCGCGACCGCTTTGCGAGCCGTCCGTGCGGGTGGACCGGGGTGTGGCCGCGTATGCGTTCCGGCTCCCGGGCAACCGTGACGGCGGGTTGCCCGAGGACCCCTTGAAGGGCTGGGGTGAGCCCGCTAACCCGGAAAGTCCCGATGCCTATGCGCGGGTGGCAGCCGTCGGCTCGGCGACCGTGATCGTGGCGGACGGCGGCCGGGAAATCGGCCGCTTCCACTGGCGGGACCTGGCGCCTGGCCGTCCCGTTGAGCAGGAGGGCATGAGGGTAACCGACGGCGAGCCCGGACGTAACTGGGTGCACGTGACGGTCCTGGACGAGCAGACCGGCCGCCCGGTCCCCTGCCGGGTCGCGTTCCGGACACCGGACGGGATCCCGTATCAGCCGCACGGGCATCACAATCACGTCAACTCAGAGCTAGGGACGTGGCATATCGACATTGGTGGCGATGTGCAGCTGGGAAGACTCGCCTACGCTTACATCGACGGCCGCTGCCAGGGCTGGCTCCCAACCGGAGACGTGCTCATAGATGTGGCCCGCGGCTTCGAGTACGAGCCACTGCGGGAGCGGGTGCACATCGCGCCCGGGCAGCGCGAGCTCACATTGCGGATCCGCCGCTGGGTGTCGATGAACACCCTGGGCTGGTACTCGGGCGACTCACACGTCCATTTCCTGTCGGCCCAGGGCGCGCTGACCGAACAGCAGGGTGAGGACCTGAATGTGGTGAACCTGCTGCAGAGCCAGTGGGGGAGCTTGTTCACCGGCACCGAGGAGTTCACCGGATCCCCAGCCGCCAGCCCAGACGGCCGGTACGTCACCTGGGTCAGTCAGGAGAACCGCCAGCCCTTTTTCGGCCATCTGGTCCTGTGGGGGCTTCAGCGCCCCATCATGCCCTGGTGCACCGACGGCCCGAACGAGGCCGAACTGGGGAGCTGGCTTGAAACCACGGTCAGCGACTGGGCCGACCGGTGCCACGAACAGCAGGGCACCGTCGTCATCCCGCACTTCCCTCTTCCCAACGGGGAGCCGGCGGTCCTGATCGCGACCGGCCGCGCCGACGCGATCGAGATGATCGTCCAGCGACCGTCCTTCCACGAGGAGTACTACTCCTACCTCAACTGCGGCTACCGGCTTCCCCTGGTCGGGGGCACGGACAAGATGACCGCCGACGTGCCGGTGGGGATATACCGCAGCTATGCAAATCTCGGTCAGGAGGAGTTCAGTCACGGCGCATGGAGCCAGGCGGTCCGGGAGGGCCGGACCTTCCTCAGCGGCGGGCCGATGATCGACCTGCGCGTCGAGGGGCGCCCGGTGGGCGACACGGTCCAGCTTTCCGGGCCGGGCACCATTCACGTCTCGGCCACGGCTGAGGGAATCTTCCCGATTTGGACGCTCCAGGTCGTGCAGAACGGCCGCGTGGTTGCCGAAGTTGACGAACCACACGGCGCCCGGCATCTCCAGCTTCAGGCGCAGCTTCCGGTCGAGCGCAATTGCTGGCTCGCGGCCCGCTGCGGCGGCCCGCACTACTGGGATGCCCCCAGCCACCTGGGACCCTGGCCCCGGGGCATCTTCGCCCACACCTCCCCGGTCTACGTCGCGTGCGGCGACCGCGAATGGTCACAGTTCGACGCCCGCCACGCGCGGACGATGCAGGCGCTGATCGAGGGCGGCCTCGCGCGCATCCGCCGCCATGCGATCAGGTATCCCGGCGACCGCATCTCACACCACCACGGCGAGGAAGACCACGCCGCATTCCTCGAGCGCCCGTTCCTGGAGGCGCTTGGCATGGTGACCCAGCGCCTGAAGCAAGCACAATCCGGGCCTCCGGAGACTCGCCGGTGAAGATCGGCTGCCTGCTTGGCGAACTCAGTGTCATCGTCCGGCACCCGGCCTGGCTCTGATGAGGACAGGAAGAATGGGCTTGCCCGGCCCGGAGATCAGCCGGCTCGGCATTGGCCGGTGGCAGGCCGGGGGCACCGGGCCGTGGGGAGCAGGCTCCCCGGCAGACGACCGCGACGCGATCGCGGCTCTCCGGCTAGCCGTGGAGCAGGGCGTCACCTGGGTCGACACCGCCGCCTCGTATGGACTGGGCCACTCCGAGGAGGTCGTCGCGCGGGCATTGCGGCCTTGGCACATCGGCGATGACGTCCTTGTCTTTACGAAATGCGGGCACCCGTGGGACCCACCGGACCGGATCCGCACCGATCTCAGCCCGGCCTCGATCCGCACGGAGTGCGAAGCAAGCCTGCGGCGGCTGGGCGTCGAACGGATCGACCTCTATCAGTTCCATCACGCGGACCCGCTGACCCCCATCGAGGAGTCGTGGGAGACCATGGGGCGCCTGGTGGCGGAGGGGAAGGTGCGCTGGGCCGGAGTGTCGAACTTCAGCGTCGGGCTGCTGGACCGATGCGAAGCGGTGAGGCATGTGGACTGCGTCCAGCCGGAGCTCAGCCTGCTATGCCCCGGCGCGGTGCGCGATGTGATCCCATGGTGCCGTGCCCATGGGACCGGTGTCATCGTCTACTCACCGATGGCCTCCGGGCTCCTCGCTGGCACCCGTGACCGGGCCATGCTGGAGGCCATGAGCGGCGAGAAGAGATACGGTCGCTCCGCAGGCCAGCTCCTCCAGCTCAGCGAGCGACTTCGCCAGCTCGCGCACCGGCTTGGCACCAGCCCGGGCGCGCTGTCCATCGCATGGACGCTGGCCACCAGCGGGGTCACTGGGGCAATCTGTGGCGCCAGGCGGCCGGACCAGGTGCGCGAATGGATCGCGGCCGCTGACCTCGTTCTCGGCCGGGCGAGCCTGGCCGAGCTCGCAGCGATTGCCGGGGCCGGCGAACAATTGGCAGGAGCCAAGTTGCCGGGGGATTGACCTGGCTTGCCCGGCGTGCTCAACGGCCTTATGCCCGTTCTTCAGTGCGTGCCAGCGCGGCGCCGCATGCCCGTTCGGGTGTCGTCCCCCCTTGTCATTCTTCCCCCGGGACCCCGAAGCTCGGCGCGGCCGCGGGGTCAAGGGCGCGCTGGAGATAGGCGGCTTCCTGCGGCCGCCAAACCGTCCACAGGCGCGCCAGTTCGGCGATCGGGTCGTCATGCCAGTCCACGCGCAGATCGGTGACCGGCCACGTTACCTTGCCGACGACCAGCAGCCCGCATGAGTGCACCGGTCCCGCCTCGGCTGCCGCACCGGCGCACAGGGCGCCGAGGAGCCGGTCGGCGAGGTGGCGCTGGGGGCGCTGCTCGAAGGCGTGCACCATGGCCGCGGTTACCTTCTCGTCGGTGAGCAGGTTGCCGGCAGCGAGGCAGTCCTTTCCGCCGCTGGTGCTGTGCCTGCCGAGCGTGCGGGCTCCGGAGTAGGACGCTGTCCTCCCCGCCGCGTCGATGACAGCGAGCTGGCGGTATTCGGTAAATGGCGTCCCTCGCATCACCTCGTTCAGTGCGTCGGCGGCCGGGCGCCCGAGCTCCATGCGGTCGAGGACCTGGGGCGCCAGGGAGGGGTCGGTGACGTTCTGGGTGGCCACGGCGCCCACGCCGCCGCGCGCCCAGGCGCAGCGTGCTGCTACGGCAGGACTGGATGAGGTCACGACCATGCCGAGCATCCCGGTGCGGGCGCAGCGGCCCACCAGCGAGAACGTCATGGTTTCACCGCGACCGCGGTCACTTCCACCAGCCACTCCGGTCGTGCGAGCGCCTGGACGACCAGGCCGGTGAAGCAGGGATGCACCCCCGTCAGCCGTTCACCGAGCACGCGGTAGACCGCCTCGCGGTGGCGGATGTCGGTCAGGTAGACGTCGCAGGTGACGATGTGGTCCAGTTGCGCGCCTGCCTCACCGAGCAGAAGCTCGATGTTGTCCATGATCTTGTGAGCCTGGCCGGCCGGGTTTCCGATCGCGACCGAGTCGCGGGTCTCCAGGTCCTGGGCCACCTGCCCGCGGAGGTAGACGGTGTTGCCGGCCACGACCGGCGCGGCGGCTGGGCGAGCGCTCCTCGTTCATGTCCCCTCATCCCTGTCACCTTTCTTTGCGGTTGTGAGCAAAATATTCACGCCGGCCCAGCGCAGCGGCTGCTGCGGCTGATCCGCTCCGGGCTGCCGAAGCAGCAGGACCGCCGGCTGAGCCAGGTGCTAAATGAGCTGAGTGTCAATGCCAGCCGCAGCCAGGTCCATGCCCGGCTGATGTCCCAGCTCTTTGACCGCGAGGTCTCGCTCTACCTCTCGGTCCTCCAGGAAGGCGAAGCCGACGGGGCGTTTCGGCTCAGCCAGCCCGCGCTGACCCTCGCCCGGAATCTCGTCGCCCTGGAGGACGCCTACGGCTTCCACCTGCTCGCCAAGACCGCCTCGATCGATGCTGCCACCGCGCTCGGTGCACTCGTCGGCTATGCGCGGACGGCCACAGGTGCCGCGCTGCTCAGCCCGGCGTCACCGGGCGATGCAAGCTAACTGGCGAGGAACTCTGCCACGACCGGCGCGGCGGCTGGGCGCGGGCAAGCCTCGGCAGCATAGCTGAGAAAGCGGCGGAGGTGCTTCAGCCCTTCACCGGTGACAGCTCCGGGGATGTCGCCGCCGCGGATGCTGCTTACGATTTCAGTCCGGTAGCGAGCACGGGTGACGGCCACGTTGAGGCTGCGCCACCCGCCCGGCCTGCTGAGGGGGCCAAAGTCCATGGTGACCTGGCCATTCTCGTCTGGTCCATAGCCGACAGACAAGATCAGCACGTCCCGTTCGTCGCCTTGCGCAGCCTCAACGCTCTTTACGAAGAACCCGCGCAGCCGGTCGCCGCCGAAGAAGTGGTCCAGCTCGGGATGCCGTTTGCGGGCCTGACCGAGGGCCGTCTCGATGGCGCCGGCCTGGGCCTCGCTGAAGGTAACCACGCCCAGGCTAAGAGCCGGGCGGGTCGTGTAGTGGTGGATGACTCGCGCCGCCACCCGCTCGGCCTCGCGCGGGTTGTCCCGTGCGGTTTGGCTCCGGTAGGTCCCCTCGCCATAGAACAGCTCTATTCCGGACTCGGGGCCGCCGCCGGGCACGGGGAGCAGACGGCCGTCGTAGAACGCTGCGTTGGGAAACGCGATCAGCTCCTCATGCGCGGACCGGTAATGCCAGCGCAGGGTGAGGTTGCCGAAGCCCCCGGACCTCTTCGCAAGGTCGAGGACCGATTCGGGATCGGAGGCCACTTCGAGTTCGGCCGGCCACTGCTTCCCATTCTCCGGCGCGCTGCTGTTAGCGGAGCTGGCCGGTGGCAGCTGCCTCTGGTCCCCGGCCAGGATCAGGGAACCGCCGCGGTAGATGCAGGCGATCGCGTCGGCCGCGCTGACCTGGCTGGCCTCGTCGAAGATGACGACATCGAAGTCCATGCCGGGGGGCAGGTACCGGCTGACCACCAGAGGAGTCGTCAGGATGCACGGCTTGATCGCCTGGGTCAAGTGGTGGGCCCGGGCAAGAAGTTCGCGCACCGGCAGGTGCCCGGTCTTTTTGGCCGCCTCCAGGCGGATGACGCCGGAGTCACCGGTGTCGCCGCGCGGACGCCGGCCATCGCAGGCGCGGATGATATCTTCGGCAGCTGTCGTCGCCAGGACCCGGTCCAGCTCCTGGTACCTGTCGATCAGCGCCTCGCGGCCGGCACCCTGTAGGGGAGCCAGGCCAGGGTCGGTCCGCAGGTGGTAGTCGGACCATTCCTGGAGGAGCGCGCGCTCGATCACCCGGGGTATCTGGGCGGGCTCAACTCGTTCGGTGATGCAGAAGTCAATCGCCGCACCCATGCCGTGCGCGGCCAAGGAGGTGTGGGCCGCCTGGTAGGCATGCCAGACGTCAGGTCCCTCCATGTCGTCGAACATGGCTTCGAGCAGGTGATAGCCGTCCCGGTAGTCGTCGAGTTCGTCCGCCAGCGCGGGGCGGCGCTGCGGGCTGAACGCCCCCAGCAGGGCCGCGCACGCCTCGTGCCAGCTGTCGGCGGCCTTGGCGAGGCGGTCGGTCGGAACGGCGCTTTCGATCGCGTCGAGGTGTGCCGGGGTGAGCGGTCCTGTTCCCCCGGTGATCATCGAGCGTAGGCGGCGGGCCCATTCCAGCGCGTCCCGCAGCGTCATGACGTCGGTCGCGGCTCCCGCGTAGAGCTGCCCGCACAGGTCCTGGAAGACCGTATCCCGTGCGGCCAACTGTGCGTGCGCGGATTCGGCCGCCTCCCGCATTCCGACCAGTTGCCGCGCCTGGCCGAAGGTGAGGGGCCTGCCCGCGATCTCGCCGACCGCATGGGTGAACTCGCTCGCGGAGTGCAATGGCCCCAGGTGGGCCCGCAGCCACCCGATCGCCTCGTTGATCGTGCCGCTCTGCAGTTCCGGGCGCGGGGCGATCGCCGGCGCGGGCGCGAGCGCCGTCTGCCAGGCGAGCAGATAGTGGCGCGCCTCCGCCACGATGCCGCTGAGAGCCCCGTTCGGCGCCGCGTCCCGTGAGATGTAGCTGGCGGCCCGCGAAAGGTCCTGCCCGCGGGCACAGCGCACGGCGGTTGCGGCGTGGGTGAGCGCCCGGTCCAGCCGGGCGAAATCCGTGGCCCGCCCGGCATAGTGCGGGCCGAGCAGCACGGCGTGCCTCGACTCGGCGGCGGCGAGCGCCTCCGCCGCGTGCCTCCAGGCCGCGGCGAGCCCGAGATGCCCCAGCGCCGTGTCTTCGCCCGTCCCCTGCCTGGTGAACGCCGCGATGATCCTCTTGTCAGCCCGGTAGGCCGCGGAGAGTTTTCCGAGGCCCTGATAGTGGTTCGCGAACCGCTGCGCTAGGCCGCTGACGTCCTGGCGCAGCGCGTCTGGGGTGAAATAGGTGCGGGCGGCGGCCTCCGCATCGGCCAGCGCGCGGTGGGCATCGTAGAGGACCTGCGCCGCGTTGCTAGCGGCGCGCTGACCGTGAACCGACAGCCAGGCTCGCTCGGGGCGGTCGGGTTCTCCGGTCAGCCGGGCGAGGGTCAGCAGATCATTTGCATCGGAGAAGGTGACCGGGGGCGGCAGGCCGAGGGTAGCCGCCAGCCCGGCCAGCGTGCCGAGCCACTTTTCCAGCAGGTCGGCAGCGGCCGACAACTCCCTCACAAGCCCGGTGATTTGCCTGGCGCCCAGACTGCTCACATCGAGACAGGCTGGGTTCAGCGCGGCCAGGGCTGCTGTGCCGTCCGCAGGCAGCGCTTCCCGGTCCGGTATCGCCGACCATGGGATTCCGGCCGCCCGGGAGGCCTGGGTCTCGCGTGCGGCGATCGCGGTGAGCGCTTGGGTGAGCTGGGCGACCGCCGCCTCCACCACATCGAGTGCGTCCACCGTGAGCCATTCGTCGGGCATGCCCTGCGGCCAAGCCACCAGATGATCCAGCAGCTGGGCGAGGGCGTGTGCGTCGGACGGACGGGTCAGCCCGGTGGCGTCGGCCAGTATCTGGTTGCCCCGGACCACCCTGGCGAGCGTCTCCAGAGCGGATGCCGCCTCGTAGAGCTTGCCCTCCAGTGCGCCTCGTTCGGTCACGCCGCGCCAGGCGAACGACTGCCCGTGTGCGGCTGGCCGCCAGGCGGCCGCGAGTGCTGCCGCGGTGCGGCGGATCTCCCCGAGCACCTCCGCCGTCAGGTGCACCGGAGCAAGGCCCAGTGCCGGAGCGGCAGGGACCGCGCGGAGGCTGGCGATCATTGCGAGGACGTCATGCAGCGAGTACCCCAGCGGATCCCGCACTCGGTTCACGGCATAGGCGTATTCCTTGAGCTCCTCCCGCCACCTGAGGGTGGTATCCGGGGGCGGGGCCGCCGCGGGGATGGCCGGCATCGCGTCCAGGGCCTTGGCGAGCGACGCGGCCACCTCTGTGCGTGCGGCCTTGTGCGAATGCAGTGCCAGCACGTAGTCGCCCAGCCCGGCACCGGTCAGCCGGTCGGCCACGACGTCGAGCGCGGCAGCCTTCTCCGACACCAGCAGCACGGTCTTGCCCGCGTGCAGCAGGACACCGATCATGTTCGCGATCGTCTGGCTCTTGCCCGTCCCCGGGGGACCGTCGATCGTGAACGACCGGCCCGCGAGCGCGGCCGTGATGCAGGCTCGCTGCGAGGAATCGGCATCCAGGATCACCGGGGGGACCCCGGGGGCCGCGCCCAGGGCCGCCTCATGCCCGGTGATCTCACCGAGGGTGGGGCCGGCCCCGGCTGGCCCGTGGACGGCCAGGACCCGCACCACCGGGTGCGCCGCCACCAGATCCTCATGATCAAGCAGGTCCCGGTACGTCTCCTCCTTCATGGGCGCGAAGCACGAGAGGACCGCGCTCTCGCTGACCAGCCAGCCATCCTTGGCGGCGACCGCGGCGCGGATCCTGTCCAGCAACCCGCTCAGCGTGAACTCCGGCAGGTCATCCAGGTGAGGAAGCGTGATCCGGTCCCGGGACAGCTCCAGTCTGAGCGCCGGGTTGATGACCGGGTCATCCTCGGTCGGCTCCAGCATCGGCGGCTGCCGTGGCTCGGTCTCCACCAGCCTGACCGGCACCAGCAGCAACGGGCTGGTGTAGCGGACCCGGTCCCAGTCGGCCCAGGTCAAAGTGCCGAACGCCAGGTGCAGTACCGGCAAACCCCGCTCCAGGCTCTCCAGGTTTGAGTGCCGCCTGAGCGCCTGCAGCGCCGCCTCAAGGTCGTCCGGTTCCATCGGTGTGTCCAGGAGGTACGGAGCAGGCGGCGGCACCGTGGCCGCGCCACCGGCCCAGGGCCTCAGGGACCGGACCGCGAAGGATCCACCGGCCCGCAGGCGGGCGAGGATCTCGCCCGCGGCCGGGCGAGTCACCTCGATCATGCCGGCGCCCGCCGGCCGCAAGGCAAGGAGGCGGTTAGCAGCCGCAACATCGATGAGGCTGACCCGCCAGCGGCTGACCGCAGAGCGGATCCGTGCTTCCCGGTCGGCCGAGTGCCGCCCACCGCCGTCGTCCCGCACGCCGCCCTACTCCATTTGCATCGATTTACATCAGGGCGCGATAGCGATGCAACCCTACGCCCTAATTCCGGCGGCTGAGGTACGACGCTCGGCGCGGCCTCCGGAGACCACGCACGGTACCAGGCAAAGGGGCGTCCTGCTGGTCCAGCCACCGCACCAGTCGATGTTTAAGGTCGCGCTGGTCGTGGTGCTTGGACTAGGCGATCCGGGTCACCGCTGGAGGGCGCCTGGTAGGCACGGCGGAATCGGCTGCGGGGTCCCAGGACTGGTGGATGCGGCCCATCAGGGGTGAGGAGATCAGAAAGTCGGCGGTGGCCCGGTTGCAGGCGATGGGGATGTTGCAGACCACCGCGACCCGCAGCAGAGCTTTGACGTCGGGGTCGTGGGGGTGGGGCTCTAGCGGATCCCAGAAGAACACGAGCAGGTCGATCTCGCCTTCAGCGATGCGGGCGCCGATCTGCTGGTCGCCGCCGAACGGGCCGCTGCGGAAGCAGGTGACCGCGAGCCCGAGTTGTTCGCGTACGAGCCGGCCGGTGGTGGCCGTGGCGAACAGCTCATGGCCGGCCAACAGGCCGAGATTGTATTCAGCCCATTCGAGCATGTCCTGTTTCTTGTTGTCGTGCGCGATCAGCGCGATCCGCCGCCCGGCGGGCGCTGGCAGGCCTATGGCCATGAAGGTCCTCTCGGTCGTACTCGAAGAGCGAGGCGCCGCAATGCGCGTGTCCCGCCGGTTTGATGCACCCTGCGCCCGGCACAGGCTGCCCGGCCGGCCGCAAGCGTCCTCGCGGCCCCCTGGTACAACAGCCGCTGATGCCGATGTCATCCCCTGGGCTGACGACCACCACGACCATCCCCGCACTTGTCCTCGG
>Ga0209166_10000273_pt1 | contig 64314 bp, 56 predicted proteins | sample Coa_R1_3_FD_187151 | JGI IMG/M metagenome (GOLD analysis project Ga0209166, IMG submission 187151) | Surface soil microbial communities from Centralia Pennsylvania, which are recovering from an underground coalmine fire - Coalmine... | ecosystem: Environmental > Terrestrial > Soil >...
GGCCTGGCCGGGGAGCGGGACCGGGACCCGGTGGCCGACCTGGACACGATCGAGGCGGAACTGGCGGCCTACGCCGTCGCCACCGGCGCGGGCCTGGCCGGGAGGCCGCGGATCGTCGCGCTCAACAAGATAGACGTCCCGGCCGCGCGGGAGGTGGCCGCACGGGCCCGGGATGCCCTGACAGCCCGGGGCCTGGAGGTCTGTGAGATCTCCGCGGCAACCCACGAAGGCGTCCGGGAACTCGCGTTCGCCGTGGGGCACCTGGTTGCCGCCGCCCGCGCCGCGGCCCCGCCGCAGGAGCCCACCAGGCAGGTGATCAGGCCGCCCGCCGCGGGCGGCCCCGAGTTCGAGGTCGCCCGCACCGGCGAGAACAGCTTCGTGGTTCGCGGCGGCAAGCCGGCCCGGTGGGTGCGGCAGACCGACTTCAGCAACGCGGAGGCGGTCGGCTACCTGGGCGACCGGCTGGCACGGCTCGGGGTCGAGCAGGCACTGGCCGAGGCCGGGGCGCAGGCGGGCGCCGAGGTCGCCATCGGGGACACCGGCGACGCGGTCGTGTTCGACTGGGACCCGGACGTGCCGGCTGGCGCGCCGCACGGTTTTGGCCCCCGCGGCACCGACAAACGGCTCTCGTGGTGACCACGGGCACCCCGGAGGGCGATCGGGCCGACATTGCCGCCGCCCGCCGGGTCGTGGTCAAGGTCGGCTCGTCCTCGCTGACCACCACGGACGGGGGGATCGACGAGAGCCGGATCGCGGCGCTGGCCGGGGTGCTGGCAGGCCGGGTGCGCGGCGGCACCCAGATGGTGCTGGTCTCCTCGGGCGCGATCGCGGCGGGCCTGGCGCCGCTGCGGCTGGCCCGCCGCCCCCGCGATCTCGCCACCCAGCAGGCGGCCGCGAGCGTCGGCCAGGGCCTGCTGGTCGCGGTGTACACGGCGGCGTTCGCCCGGCACGAGGTGCGCACCGGGCAGATCCTGCTCACCGCGGACGACCTGATGCGCCGCGCGCACTACCGCAACGCGCAGCGGACCCTGAACCGGCTGCTCGAACTGGGCGTCCTGCCCGTGGTGAACGAGAACGACACGGTCGCCACCGACGAGATCAGGTTCGGCGACAACGACCGGCTGGCCGCCCTGGTCGCGCACGTGGTCCGGGCGGGCGCGCTGATCCTGCTGTCGGACGTGGACGGGCTCTACGACTTCGACCCCCGCCACCCCGGTGCCCGGCGGATTGACCGGGTGAACCGCCGCGCCGACCTGGACGGCGTAACCCTCGGCCCGCCGGGGCAGGGCGGCTCGCTGGGGCTGGGCGGCCCGCCGGGGCAGCCCGGCCAGCCGGGGCAGGGGGATGCGCCCGCGCGGGTGGGCACCGGGGGAATGGTCACCAAGGTGGACGCGGCCCTGATCGCCACCGAGGCGGGCATCCCCACGGTCGTCGCCCGCGCCGACCAGGCCGCGACGGCCCTGGTTGGCGAACCGGTCGGCACCTATTTCGCCCCGCACGACCGCCGTCCCGGCACCCGGCAGCTGTGGCTGGCGCATGCCGCCTCGGCCCGGGGCACGCTGATGCTGGACGCGGGCGCGGTCCGGGCGGTCGTGGCCAGCCGGGCCTCGCTGCTGCCCGCGGGCATCACCGGGGTCGAGGGGAGTTTCGACGCGGGCGACCCGGTGGACCTGTCCGGCCCCGACGGCCAGGTCGTCGCGCGGGGCCTGGTCAACTACGACGCGGCCGAGATCCCGGCGCTGATGGGCCGGTCCACCCGGTGGCTCGCCGCCAAGAAGGGCCCCGGGTACGAGCGGGAGGTCGTGCACCGCGACGACCTCGTGGTGCTCAGCCGCCCCCGGGCCTGAGCCGCCCCCGGGCCTAGGGTTCCGTAGGGAGCCCGGCCCGCCAGGATCCAGGCGGCCAGGCCGGCCACGGCACCCGTCAGGCCACCGAGAGCGTCAGGACGGGCGCGAGCCCCCCGTGCCGCCGTTCCCGCCGCGGCCGCCACCGAACAGACCGCCGAACAGCCGCTCGCCCGCCCCGGCAGCGGTCTCCGCGAAACCCTTGACCAGCCCCACGAACGGGTCCGCCGTCCGGTTCCACGAGTCCTGGTAGGACTTCGCGGCCGCCTTGATCTCCTCGCTCACCGAGACCTGCGGGTCGTCCTCGCGGCGCGGGTACTGCCCGGACAGGATCGCCTCGTAGTCCTCCTCGGCCACCCACCGGTCCAGCTCGGCGAACCGCACCACGGCGAACGGGTGCGTGTTCCCCTGGAGCTGCAGCAGCTTGATCAGGCCCTCGCGGACGTCCGGGACCGCATCGTACTCGCGGGCCTGCCGCTGGAACGCGTCCTGGCTCAGCTCGGACATCTTCGCGCCGCCCGCCAGCTTCATCAGCGCCCGGCGCGCCGCCGCCGGGTCCTGCCCGGCCAGCACGCCGGCCCGGTCGCAGGACAGCTCGGACTTGCGGTACCACTCCTCCAGCCCGGCGATGATCACGCGCAGCCCGATGTAGCCGATCGCGAACCAGGCCAGCCGGGTCGCGAGCCGCGTCAGGTGATAGAGCATGGTCCGGTACACGGCGTGGCCGGACAGCGCGTGCCCGAGTTCGTGGCCGATCGTGAACCGCAGCTCCTCGTCGTCGAGCAGGTCCACCAGGCCCGTGGTGATCACGATGAACGGCTTGTCCGAGCCGAGCGTCATCGCGTTGGGGATCGGGTCCTGGGCGATGAACAGCTCGGGCACCTCGGGCAGGTCCAGGATCGAGGCCCCGTCCAGCAGCAGGTCGTAGAGCTGCGGGAACTGCTCGGTCGAGGCGCGGACCGAGCTGGCCAGGAACAGCAGCCGCAGGCTCCGGTCGGAGAACAGGCTGGCGAGCCGCTTGAGCAGCACGTCGAAGCCGGTCAGCTTGCGCATCGCCACCAGCGCCGAACGGTCGGCTGGATGCTCGTATGCGCGCGATGAGATCCCGGGCAGGCGTACCCGGGCACGATCCGGCACGGTCGTCATAACCCGATGCTATGTGCCCCGCGGACCCCCGAAGCAGGGGATCCAGGCCCACCCGCGGCGGGGCCTAGCCCCCGGGCACAAGCTGCGGCCGGCCGGCCCGGACCATGGCAGGATGGCCGGGAGTCAGGCGGGGAAGGTGAGGCACATGTTCGAGCCCAGCGCGGAGGCCATGCCCGCCGAGGAACTCGCTAGCCTGCAGGAATCCCGGCTCCGGGCGCTGGTCGGCCGGCTGCTCACCACGACCGGGGCCCAGGCCCAGCGGCTCCGCGCGGCCGGGGTCACCGCCCCGGACGACATCACCCTGGCCGATCTGCCCCGGCTCCCGACAGTTGCCAAGGCTGACCTTTGGGCGGCGTATCCGTACGGCATGCTCGAAGTGCCAGCGGAAGACCTGGTCACCCTGCACGGTTCCAGCGGTACCGGCGGCCGGCCCACGCTGGTCGGCTACACCCGCACCGACCTGGCGCTGTGGGCCCGGATGTGCGCGCGGGCGCTGGCGGCGGCGGGCGCGACGCGCGCCAGCACCGTGCACAACGCCTACGGGTACGGGCTGTTCACCGGCGGGCTGGGCATCCACCAGGGCGCGATCGAGCTCGGCGCCACCGTGGTCCCGGTGTCCGGCGGGATGACCGCGCGGCAGGTCACGCTGATCCGCGACCTGCGCCCGGACATCCTCACCTGCACCCCGTCGTACGCGATCCGGCTGGGCGAGGCGCTGGCCGCGGCGGGCGCCGGGCCGGGGGAGGGGCTGAGTCTGAAGGCGGGCCTGTTCGGTGCCGAACCCTGGACCGGCCAGATGCGCAACCGGATCGAGGAACTGCTCGGCCTGCGCGCCCTGGATATTTACGGATTGTCCGAGGTGATCGGGCCCGGAGTGGCCGCCGAGTGCCTGGAGGCGGCGGACGGGCTGCACGTCAACGAGGACCATTTCCTGGTCGAGGCGGTGGACCTGGAGACCGGTGCGCCGGTGCCCGACGGCACCCCCGGCGAACTGGTGTTCAGCACCGTGACCAGGGAGGCGCTGCCGCTGCTGCGATACCGGACCGGGGACATCGCCGCGCTGCGCCGGGGCACCTGCGTGTGCGGGCGGACCCTGGTGCGGATGAGCAAGGTCACCGGCCGGCGCGACGACATGCTGGTGCTGCGTGGCGTGAACGTCTACCCCAGCGAGGTCGAGCGGGTGCTGCTTGCTTCGCCCGCGCTGTGTCCCGACTACCTGCTTGTGCTGGACGAGCGCGACGCTGCAGGCCGGCTCCTGGTCTGTTGCGAATACAAAACGGCTGCCGCGGCCGGGCTGGCGACCGATCCTGGTGTGGCTGATTCCGGGGCGGCCCAGGTGCCCGGTGCCGGGGAACTGGAGGCCAGGTTCCGCGCGGAACTCGGGGTGAGCGTCGCGGTCCGGGTGCTGCCCCCGGGCACGGTGCCGCGCAGCGAGGTCGGCAAGGCGGTCCGCGTGGTCCGGTGGCGCGAGGGCGCCCCGCCTTTGCCCGGCCTGGACTGAGGCGCGCGGTTGGCCGGTGCCCTGATCACGGCGGGCGTGCCGGGTCGCTAAAGTCTGGGGATGGGAACTGGCGGCAAGGTCCGCATCGGCGTGATGGGCGGCACATTCGACCCCATCCATCACGGCCACCTGGTCGCGGCCAGCGAGGTGGCGCACATCTTCTCCCTCGACGAAGTGGTTTTCGTGCCCACCGGGAAGCCATGGCAGAAGCGGGACCAGAAGGTGTCGCCCACCGAGGACCGGTACCTGATGACGGTGATCGCCACCGCGTCGAACCCCCGGTTCTCGGTCAGCAGGCTGGACATCGACCGCCCGGGACCCACCTATACGATCGACACTCTGCGTGACCTGCGCGCGGAGCGCGGGGAGGACGCGGAGTTCTTCTTCATCACCGGCGCCGACGCGCTGTCCCGGATGCTGTCCTGGCAGGACGTGGACGAGTTGTTCGCGCTGGCACATTTCGTCGGCTGCACCCGGCCGGGCCACCGGCTCTCCGATCAGGGCCTCCCCGAGGACAAGGTGAGCCTGGTGGAGATCCCGGCGCTGGCGATCTCCTCGACCGGCTGCCGGCAGCGAGTCGCTGAGGGGCAGCCGATCTGGTACCTGGTGCCGGACGGGATCGTCCAGTACATCGCCAAGCGGGGCCTGTACCGGCGCGACGACCTCTGAGCGCCGAAGGCTGACCGCGGACCGGGGTGCGGGATCGGGGGTACGGACGCGGGGTGCGGCGCCGCGGAGGACTCCGGGGCGCGGGCAACGGGTCGCGCGGCTGGCCGCCTGGGCGAAACGCGCGCTCACCGGCGCGGAGACCCCGGACGTGACAGGTCGGGTTACCCTGAAAGGGCACCTGCACCCCCCGGGTCGCGGCGGCGAGGGTTTGGCCACAGACTGGCCCCGGGAGCAGCAGGAAAGACCGCATGAGGAGGCCGAGCACAACACGTGACAGCTACCGCCAGGGCCGTCGAGCTTGCAGAGATCGCGGCCGAGGCCGCAGCTGAGAAGCTCGCTGCGGACATCATCGCGTACGACGTCAGCGAGCAACTCGTCATCACGGACGTGTTCCTGCTCTGTTCGGCCGCGAACGACCGGCAGATACGCGCGGTCGTGGATGAGATCGAGGAAAAACTGCGGCAGGCCGGTGCCCGGCCGGTACGCAGGGAGGGCGAGCGGGAGGGCCGCTGGGTGCTCCTGGACTACCTCGACATCGTGATCCACGTCCAGCACGCTGAGGAGCGGGTCTACTACGCGCTGGAACGGCTCTGGAAGGACTGCCCGCGCTTGGCCCTGCCCGAGCCCGTGGGCGTGGCCCGCGGCGCGCCTGGCGCCGCTGCCAAGCCCGACCTGGGCGATATTCAATAGCTGTCTGCCGCTGCCGGGATGGGTGGGCTGCCGCCCGCCGAGGAAGGAAGGTGCCCGTAGTGGGCGATGACGCGACGCAGCGCGCGTCTACCGTGTCTGCCGGTGCGCGCGGGCCTGACCACTCGGTCCGGCTGGTGTTGTGGCGGCACGGGCAGACCCGATGGAACGTGGAGGGCCGGTTCCAGGGCCAGTCCGACATCCCCCTCGACGAGGTGGGGCAGCAGCAGGCAGAACGTGCCGCCCGCCTGCTCGCAGCGCTGCGGCCGAGCGCGATCTTCTCCTCGGACCTGACCCGGGCCACCGCCACGGCGGCGCCGCTGGCCCGGCTGACAGGGCTCCCGGTGGCCCTGGACAAGGACCTGCGGGAGCGCTCCGGCGGCCTCTGGGAGGGGCTCACCGACACCGACATCCGCACGCGGTACCCGGTGGAACACTCGCAGTGGCGACCCCCAGAGGGGGAGACGTCCGCGGCCGTCGCCGACCGGGCCGGTACCGCGATGGAGCGGATCGCCGACATCCTGACCCCCGGGTCCCTGGCGGTCGTGGTCAGCCACGGAGCAGCGTTGCGGCTGGGTGCCGCTCGGCTTCTTGGCCTACCCGAAGAACTCTGGGGCGCGGTCGGCCCGCTGGCGAACTGTGCCTGGTCGGTCCTCGGGCGCCGGCGCGGCAAGTGGCGGCTCATCGAGCACAACGCCGGAACCTTGCCCGAGCCGGTGCTCAGCGACGACCGCTGAGCCTCTCAGATCTTGTACACTGGCGTGGCGCTGCCGGTGGGACCGGCGCGCAGCCACGGGGCTATAGCTCAGTTGGTAGAGCGCTTGCATGGCATGCAAGAGGCCAGGGGTTCGAGTCCCCTTAGCTCCACAAGATAGAAGACCAAAATCGAACGGGTGGACGAATCGTCGGGAGCAACACGGGGAGCAAGACGTGTTATGCTCCCCGCTGTGGGCGCACCAGCCGCTAGGCCACGGCGTCGCGGGCGCGGCGAGGGATCGATCTACAAGGACGAGGCCAAGGGCCGCTGGTATGCCGCCGTCTCATTCGGGTACAGCCCGGATGGCAAGACCTGGCGGCGGCAAAAAGTTTCCGGGCGGACGCGGGCTGAGGTCGCGGCCAAGCTCAGGGAACTGCACGCGCACCGCGACGCGGGCGCGCAGCCTGTCCCCGGCTACACCGTCCACCAGATGGTGAGTGATTGGCTGGACGAAGGGCTCGACGGCCGGTCCGAGGAGACTGTCAAGCTCAACCGCAACGTTCTCAAGCCTGTCGTCGCCAACCTCGGTGACATCGAGCTGCGGAAGCTCACCGCCCATGATGTGCGCCGGGCGTTGACCAGGCTGGCTGCGACTCACTCGAGCAGGACGGTCGTGGTTGCGCACAACGCGCTGACCCGTGCCATCCGCCATGCGGAGGCGAATCGTCACGTCCTGCACAATGTCGCCGCACTGGTCGATACACCCACAGGCCAGAAGGGCAGGCCCAGCCAGGCGCTGACCGCCGAACAAGCCGCAGCTCTGCTCGTGGCCGCTCAGGACGCCAGGCTTGGCGCCTATGTCGTGCTGTGTTTGCTGACTGGCATTCGCACGGAGGAGGCCCGGGCGCTGCGCTGGGATCATGTCGATCTTGAAGCGGGCACTATCGCCGTGTGGCGTTCGGTACGGCGCGGCGGCGACACCAAGACTGAGAGATCCCGTCGCACCCTGCGGCTACCCCGGACCGCCATCGAGACACTGCAGCAACATCAGGCCCGGCAAGCAAGGGAGAAGCTGGCCGCCGGGGAGCTGTGGAAGGATCAGGGCCTGGTGTTCACCACCACACTCGGAACCCTGCTCGGAGCCGGCAACGTCAGGCGGCAGTTCAAGGCCATCTGCAAGACGGCCGGGATCGGATCTTCTTGGGCGCCGCGAGAGCTCCGGACCAGCTTTGTAAGCCTGCTATCAGCCTCTGGCGTGCCGCTGGAGGAGATCGCCCGGCTGGCCGGGCACTCCAGCTCTAGAACGACAGAGGTCATCTACCGGAGGGAGCTCGGGCCTGTGCTGGTTAAGGGCGCCGAGGTAATGGACCAGCTCTTCGGTTGAGTCAACCGCAGCGTTGACCAGCTCGAAGCTGACGGCTCGCTGCCGGTCGTTCCTTCTGGGAAGGCACGTCCCGTAGGGTGCTAGATGCCGCTAGATGTAGCTTGATGAGCTGTTTAGCTGTGCTTATGCTGGCTGACTGTCGTGCGGTGTCGCCCGGTGGCTCCCGTGCTGGCTCCTAGAATTTCGTTAGCCTTCGCTAACGTTCCGACACAACATGACTCCACGGCGGGACGCAGCTAAGCACCGATGCCTCAGCTGCATCGTCACGGAGTCTCAGGCCGAACCCGTGGCAATTACTCTGCGTTCATGTAAGCCAATGCGACATCATTTGCTTACCGTGAGCGGGAAGAGGAAGAACAAGCGGAAGAAGGCCGCCGCCAAGGGCAAGCGGCAACGGCGCAGTGCGACTGGACAGACGCACGCCAAGGCCGCAACGCACGCCCAGATTGCCCGGCCGCGTGTAACCGAGCACAACGAGATCACGGTCGTGCCGGTGTTTCCTGTCGGGCAAGCCGGGCCGCCGTCGGGATCACCAGGGGCCTACGATGTCGTTTTCGTACTGGCGTACCCGGCGTAAACAGTGTCGCCACCGCCCTCAACCTCGATGAGATGCTAGCTGGAGGGGACTCGCTGCTGTCGGGTTCCGGCTAGGCCCGGCAGCCTGGCCAGTTCGGCCATGTCTAGCCCGGCGGGATGATCGGGTTCCGGGCTGTTCACATCGTCACCTCTTTGCAGGCGACCCATCGAGGGCATGGAAATAGCGGTCTGAGCGTAGCCTCGGATTGCTCTGCGCTCGGCAGGAGCGGGCGTTTGGGTTTGTTTCGGTCACCGGTGCCAGCGTCTGCTCAAGCAATGCGAGCTGGATGGCAGCAGCGTGATATCTCTGGTGCCGGACTCCCTTCCTGGGTACGTGCCGCAGGCGCCTGGCTCTTTTGGCCGTGGCCGCTCGGCATGGTCGCAGGTGGTCACCTCACCACAGCATCAGAGACGCACCGGCCGACTCACGGGTGAGCCGTACCCGCCGTGCTGCAGATAGCCGCTCACGTGATTGCGGTGCGGGCTGCCGGCAACGACGATCACGATGTCGTCTGGGTCGAGCACGACCGGCACGAGCCGGCCGGGATCGTCAGTTCTCGCGTACCGGCCCGGAAGCCTGTCGGCGTCCACCCACTCGCGGAACGAAAGGGACGTGCCGTCGGCGCGCAGTGCCCGTTCGGCCACGTCGGCGCGCATCAGCGTGTTGTCGGCGAGGTAGCAGCGCACGTCGTCCTTGGTCCATCCGGCTGCCGCGATCGGCCGGGCGACCGCAGGACTGAGCACCAGGACTGGGTGCAGCACTCCCCATGCCATCCCCGTCGGCGCGCCTTTCGCCCACAGCGTCTCGCCGATCTCCTCGATGACCGTGCGAAGGAGCTCTTCTGGTCGATCGCCGGCGGCGGGCGCCGTCTGCGATGTCGCGAACGACCCGAGGACCGTAACGACGTCGGCATCGTCGGGAAAGCCGCGGTCCGCGGCGAGCGGCGGCCACCCGAGTTCGGAGAGGATCCTGTCGTCTTCGGCCAGCGCCACGTTGAAGTTCGTTCCGAAAGTCGCCATGTCGTGTGTGCCGGGAGGGATACGGAACCCTGCCACGTTCCGCATCAGCAGGCGCAGGAATCGGCCCAATGAGGAGTTCGCGCGGCGGCCAAGCCGCGTTACGCCTTGCCCGGCATTGAAGTCGAGACGAGAGACGATGGGTCCCGACACGATGACGAGCGGTTCCAGTCCGGACGTGCTGCCGGCGTTCTCGAGCTGGAACACCGGGTCGGCAATCGCTTCCGCGATCGCGACAAGCACCGGCATCATCTCTGGCTGGCAACCCGCCATCACGCCGTTGACAGCGACGTTCCAAATAGTGGCCTCGCCCTGCTCCGGCGCGAGAACCCCGAGCACCTTATCTGGGTCGAGAGCAACGTGGGCAACGAAGGCGTCGACGCGATCGAGTGTCGGAGGAATGATCGGCAATCCATCGCTCCAGGCGAACCGCTCAAATGCATCCTGGATCTCGTCCAGCGACCCTTCCACCACAATGTCCCGCGCGGCAGGGGCTCGATTGGCAGCGATCGCAGACTCCGGGTCAGCGGCACTGGTCAGGCCCGTGATGACTTCAGTCGCCAACTGCCGGACGGCATCCGCGAGCCGCCACCTGTCATGACGATGTCGGGGTAAACGGCGAGCGCAAGGTCAGGCGCACCCATCGCTGACGCAATCGCGCGCGCCAAATCTTGAAACCCCTGCCCGACGATCGAGATGGAACGAACGCCAGCCCGTTCGGCGGCGAAGCTGGCCCGCAACACGGCGGGCGTGCAAGTCCCTCAAGCAGCGACGCCGGAAAGTACGGCTGTGGCCCGCTCTCGCGCGAGAATCCGGGGGAGTTCCGCGAGACGCCTTGGCTCGTCAGCGCCGTGAATCCGGCCGACCGTCGGGAACTCAACGATCTCGACGGCCGGCGCTATCCGACGAAGTTCAGCACGGAGCAAGGCAGACATTTCGTCGCCGCGGAACATCCGGTCCCAGATTTCGACGAGCCGGGCGCCGACGAGATTCGGCAGAGGTGGCGCCGTCGCAATACTGGCGACACGTCGGCGCCCCGTCGGCGCGACAACTGAGTAGTAACCTTCCATCTGCTTATCCGCACACCGTCGTCGCCTAAACAAAAGGGGCCTCGACGTCAACTTCATTTTCTTCTTTCGCGCCAGTGGTCCATACCGGCAGGCCCGGCTAGCATCCTCAAATGACAGCCGGCTGGCTAGTCCAAAGTCGGCCTTGGTCAGGCAGGGCTGGTGTGCCATAGCCGCTCGGGGATCTGGTCACGGTTGAAGATGTCCTGGATTGTCTCCCGGCGTTTGATCAGATCAGCCCTATCGTCCGCTACCAGCACGACGGCTGGGCGGGGAATCGCGTTCGTTGTGGCCGAGTAGGAATCCGCGCATGCTCCAGCGCCCAGGAACGCAATAAGGTCGCCGGCCTCAAGCACAGGCAGAGGGCGTCCCCACGAAAGCAGATCTTCAAAGCACGAGGGACCGACAATCGCAGTTGCGCCGTCGAGTGGTTCAGCCAGCCGATCGACAACGACGACAGGGTTCGCAGCGTCTTGCAGTTCGGGGATCGGGAAGTGCGCCACGGACGCGTCGACGTTGATATAGCGGGCAATGCCAGGCTGGTTCTTGACCGACACGACTCTTGAGAGGAGTAGGACGGCATCGGTCACGATGTAGCGCCCTGGCTCAAGTTCAATGACCGGTACGTCGAGGTTTGCTTCAGCAAGGCGGCGGCGGAGCTCAGCACAGACCTCGCCTGCTATCTCCTCGATTGGCCCGCGCGGGTGGGCCCACATCTCCGGATGCCCTCCCGCGAGCCGCTGTGATCCCGGTCCACGCAGTACAGGGTCGTCCTCCATGGCCCAACCGCCACCCAGGTTGACCCAGGCGGGTGCCCAACCGGTCTGGTCGCGCAACTCCGCGATCCACCGGACCAGACCCGGCACAGCTGCGACGTACTGCGGTGTGTAGCCGTAGTGTCGGCCGACGTGAGAGTGGACGCCGCGCGCGTCGAGCTCGGGTGCCGCCTCGATCAGCCGTACCGCTTCGCAGGCCTCCTCCAACGTGAGGCCCCATTTGTTGTCCCATACCCAATCGCCAAGAGGAATCTCCGCACCCATGCGGTATGGGCTGGCCACGGATCGATAGTCATTGAGTTCGTCCAGCCTTGGCTTCGATCGAAGGGTCAGGACGGCGCGTCTCCCGCTGTCCCGTGCGGCAGCGGCGATTCGTGGCAACTCATCCAGTGCATCGACCGTGATCCGGACGCCTCGGGCGACAGCTTCGTGGATCGCCGCTGTTGCCTTGCCAGAGCCGCCGAGGCTGGTGCGTGCTGGGTCAGTTCCGGCTACGAGGGTCGCCATGAGCTCTCCTGGGCCGAACGCATCTCCGCCGGCGCCTTCCTGGCTCAATATTCTGCGGACCGCCAAAGAGTAATTCGTTTTGATGGCGAACATAACGTTGACCGACCCGCCCCACGAAGCGGCGAATGCGTCCCTGATGCGCCGGTAGTTCGCGCGCAACCTGCTTTCGGACACGACGAACAGTGGTGTGCCGAACTGCTCAGCCAGTTGCGCCAGATCGACCTGCTCGACCTGCAAACGGCCGTAGTCCCTGTGTAGGTATGGAGCTTGCTCGGCTGCTCGGGTCATCAGTCGAGCGCGCCAGCTACGAGCGTTCGGGGCACAGCAGTAGTCAGATTCTCGGCTCCGTCCTTGGTCACCAGCCAGTTCTCTTCGACCCACACAGCTCCGACAGCCTTGCTCGACCACGCCAGTTCGATCGTGACGGCGAATGGGGCGGTCAGCGGAAGGTCGGCGCCCGGGGCCGTGATGCCCAGCCACGGCCAGTCGAAGCCAGAGGCGTAACCATGACCGAAGTGGCCGCCTTCCATCCAGGACTCGGTCGGCTCGTCTTTGCGGTAGCCGTAGTCCTGCATGAACTTGACGCCGGTCTCGTAGATCTCCCGGCACGTCACCCCATCACGCAACATCGCGCCAAGCAGGTCAGCCATTTCCCAGGCGCCCTTCATGAGGAACAACTGCTCAGAGCTCGGCTCTTTACCGACGGTCATGGTGCGCTGCACGTCATACATGTAGCCATCGACGTAGCCGTAACAATCGGGGTGGACCAGATCGCCCGCCTTGTACGGGGTCCTGGGGTCCCACGCGGGGAAAGCGCCAGGAGCATAGTCGCCAGCGTGTTCGCCGGACGCCATGATGAAGTTCCAGTGCTGAGTGTGCGGTGTGCGAGCGGCGACGCCCCACCCGGCAGCCGCGACATCGCCGTCGGTGGCGCCTACTTTCACGGCTTCGAGCGCGGCGGTCAGAATGCTGCTCCCGACGGCGGTCGACTGGCGGAGCATTGCGCACTCTGCTTCGCTCAGCGTCGCTCTGATCTGAGCCATCTCAAGGTCAGCCGACCGGAATCGGAGGTCGGGAAACTCGCTCTCGAGCCGCTTGGTGACCGTCCAGGGAAGCACCTCGCTTCCCACGAGCGCCAACGTACCCGAGGTCAAGCCGAGGTCCCGGATCGCATCGACAGCCAACTGCTCGACGTCGATGCCGAGCCTGATGTCGTCGATGAAGGTCGGCTCAGCGGTTCCCACAGTGGCGAGCGCGCAGCGGCCGTCGCCAGTGATCACCACAAAATCGTGGCCATACGCCCGCCATGGCCCCGTGGGCACGACGATGGGTGCGACAAAGGCATGGTGGGTCAGCCAGAAGACGTTGGCCATGTTGTCGTAGGAGCCGGCGCTCCGGCCGACCACGAGCATACCATCGCAACCGAGGCTTGTGGCCAGCGCGGCGGCGCGGCTGCGGCGTTCCTCGTACTCCCCGGGCGGAATACTGACCATCGGCTCCTGAAGCATTCAGCCATCCTCTCTACTCGTCAATCTGGCACCAGCGCATCGCAGCCAGCGCGTACGTCCGGGCCGCGCGATGCAGTTGGTCGATTTCTACGTACTCGTTCGTCATGTGTGCTACCGACACCTCGCCGGGGCCATGGATAACCGTCGGTATCCCGCTCTCGCAGAGAAAAGTCGCGTCGGAACCTGCGAGGAATCCGTTGACAGGTGCTGCGCGGCCTGTCACGTCCCGGTATGCAGCCCCGACGGTCCGCACAAGCGGATGGGCGGGGTCGATCGCGAAGTTGGCGAGTTCAAGATAGAAGTCCACCTTGGGAGGATGGTCCCGCAGCCACGGATCACGGGCGGCCCAGCCCACGATGTATTGCTCGATCTCACGCTTGGTGACTTCGGCTGGCTCGTCCGGGTGGTGGTAGATGATCCATTCGATGACACACGTCTCGGTTGGGAAGTGCGGACCTGAGCCACCTGGCGGCGCGCTGTGAAAGTAACCGGGATGGATGACGAACTTTCCGGGCGGAAACAGCGGATGCTGCTTCGTGAATGCCCAGCTTCTTTCCAGGTCCTGGACGGCCTTGACCAGGTCGACACCCTTCTCGAGTGAGTTGACACCGACGAACGGACGGCCGCCTGGGTATAGCCACTCCTGGCGAAGCGCCGAGTGCGTGGCCTTTCCAGACAGCGTCACCCGCAGGAGTATGGCGCCATTGGACACGGGATGGATCGCCAGCTCGCCGCTCAGGCGGTCCATCGAAGGCTCAGCATTGATGCACGCATCGGGCCGGAAGCCAGCGGCGAGCACCGCCCTGGTGCCTGCGGGCTCTGCCATCTCCTCGCCGCAGACGGACTGAAGCACTACGTCGCCGCGAAGGCCAACGCCCGCATTGGTGATGGCAGTCGCCGCGACGACCATGGCGGCGACGCCGCCTTTCATGTCCGTGGAACCGCGTCCCCACACCCGGCCGTCCCGGACCGCGCCGCTCCACGGGTCCTCGTCCCAGCCTTGTTCGACGAACGCCGGGACGGTGTCGATGTGGCCGTTGAATCCGAGCGAGGGGCCGCCGCCGGCACCGCGGAGTGTGCCGACCACGTTCAAACGCCCAGGCTCGACCTCAACCGACGCCACCTCCAGGCCACAGTCGTCCATGACCTCGCGGACTGCGTCGTTTACGCGAGCCTCTCCGCCGTCGGCCGCGTCTGCCTCCTGTAGAGCCGGCGACACGCTCGGTACCCGCACCAGCTTGGCGGTCAGCTCGACGAGAAACGGCTCGAGTTTCGTTACCTCGTCGATCACACGTCGCTCGGCCGACGAGAGCTCTGCTTCCACGACCAGTTACCTCATCCTCGAGCGAGAAGCTTGGGTGATGGCGGGGGCGCCGGCTGCCAGCGACGGTCGCGAGCGTCGCTCTCGCAGTACAGGGCCTCGAGCGGCTGTCGAAGGCGAAGACTCATCTCGGCGGCCGGGGCGAAGCCGGTCCCGTCCTCGAGGTGGAACGCGAACACGGCATTGCGCTCGGTGTAAAGGGAGCCAGCCGGGACGAATGTCGCCGGGCAGCGTTCAGGATCTTGTATGCAGTGCTCCCAAATGGGCGCGCGGAACCAATAGTTGTCCCCGGGCCCGGCGAAGACGTAGATCAGCTCGTTGTGGGCCGGCGCTCGCTCGTCGGTGGTGAACGGGCTGATGTTCTTGTAGTCGAGAAAGAGCGCGACTACTGCAGCGCCGGTGTCGAAGTTCGCGAAGCCGAACCATGGGACCTGGGTCGTGACCTCCGCGCGGGCGCCCTGATCGCGGTCCTCTACGGTGAGGGGATCGAGGCTGTCCATCGCGACGCTCATGATGGCTCCGTCTGGTTGCTGCCAGACGGCGTGCGAGAACGGATTGTCCTTCCACGCCAGCTCCGCTCCGTTCCTCATGGAGTAAACCTCCATGTCGTTCAGGAACCGGATCGTCGAGGACTGCAGGAAGTAGGGCTGACCGGCGAAGAAACGATACGTTACACCCACCTCGACGGTAGGCAGTCCCGGCTCACCCTTGGGGCCCGGGAAGTCCATCGTGCTGCTTCGGTGGATGGCGAACACCTGGCTCCCCCGGTCGATCCGGACGGTGGCCGGGGGGTTCCACCGTTTGACGTTGACATAGGCGAGGTTGTCCCGGGCGACGATGTCCGGAGTGACGTTGACCGGCCGCTCTCGGGTCTCAAGCGGTGGTCCGCCGATCTGCCGGGGTGACAGTACGTTGAGCTGCCCGCTGGCTGGGTCGAGTTCGGCGTGGAAATGGGCGGTGTCGATCACGTAGTGCAATCCGTGGTCCGGCTCGGTTACCGACAGATCACTCCGGTAGTCGGGCACTGGCGCTGCTTCGTTGTCGTAGCAGACAAGGTAGGCCGCTTCCCCGCCTGCTGGAACCGATGCGGGGAACACCACCGTCCCGCGCGTTCCCCGGTGGTACGAGGAGACGTTGTAAACCTGGCTCGGGACCTCCTCGGCGCCTTCGCCGTCGTGGCTGCCTAGCCGGATGACCCTTAGTTCCCGGGGGAGGTCATGAACAGCATCATCGGCGAAGTCCATCTGCAGTTCCACTGGCTCGTCGACCCGGTCGATGCCAGCGGTCTCCCGAAGAACTACGCGTCGCTGGCGTTTCCACTCGGGCTTCCAGACCGGCGCGGACAGCCCTGCGGCCATGCCTGCCTCCCCATTACGTGTCGACAATAGACATTACCGTGGCGATCGTCAGCCGACAAGGACAGCAAGGGACCTTGCCAAGATGCATGTCGACAATAGACAATGCGAACATGCCGCCTGGCATCGGCCAGGCTGGACACCGCCTACTGCCTGACCGGCATGACGAGAGAGGTGGCGTTGGCATGGCCCGGTTTGTCTACGAGTTCTTCCGGCCATGGGGCCCGCCAGCGCTGTATCCGCTTGGCGTGATCGCGCAGGACGAACGGGAGATCGAGTACCGGGAGATCCCAGGCGTCGAGATCCCGGATGGCTTCAAGACCGGCTTTTTCCTGCTCTCTGGGCGGGGAGAGTTCGTCAGGGACCAGCTGCTGCCCCGGCTGGGGGTCTCGGATCGCTCAGATCCAGCCGTCTTCGATGTTCTCCGGGACCGGGCGACTCATCGCTTTCTCTACAGCGACGTCGTGGATCGGCCCGGCACCGCGGCCGATGTGGCCTCGTCGGAGTCGGCTCGCCTTAAGGACCCGGAGGCGCTCGAGGAACTCGGCGAAAGGTACCGACATCTGATCCTGGCGGAATGACCCATCCGTCCGATCCCGAGCTCGGGGTGGGTAGGCACCAAGCGGCGCCTACCCACCCCGAGGACGCTCACGATCCTGAGTAGAATTTGTCGATAGCCGCCTGACCCTGGGTCATGACTTGCTCCTGTGCCTGGGCGGGGGAAGATGTGCCCTTCCACAGGCCCGTCATCGTCTGCGAGAAGACCTGTTCGAGCTGGGTGAAGTACGGTTCCCCGTACCGGTCGATGTTGTACTGCCCCTGCTTCTCCAGGATTTTGGCGACCGGGTAGATAGCGAGCACCTCGGGATCGGAGAGCACATCCTTGCGGCTGGACGGGAACTGCTTCGTCAAGTTCATGATCTTCTCGGGTTCCCGCGAGGTCATCTCTCGCACAAAGCTCACGGCCGCGGCCTGATGGGTGGTGAACCGGCTGACACCGAATCCCTCGAACCCGTTGCAGCTGCCACTGGTACCGGCCTTGATACCCGGCATGATCGTTGCACCTACCTGGTCAGCCACTGTCGAGGGAACCTGGGCTCCACCCGGCGCTCCGGGATTGGTCGCGTCCTCGTACAGTTCCGAGAAGTTGAGCATGGAAGCCGTGTTGCCCTGGTTGAAGATCTTGCCCGTGTCGTATTCGGAGCCGGGGTCGGTCAGCACGCTCGAATCGAAGAACTTGTGTGTCACCACGCCGTCGTACCAGGTCTGAAATACCGACAGGCCATCTGAGCCGCCCACCTGTAGCTTCCTGCCGTCCGGGCTGATCAGTTTCGTGGGTGTACTGTTCATAAAGATGGCGAAGTAGAAGATGACCTCATTCGGCGCCAGCAGCGGTGTCGCGTTCGCCGTCCGGTTGCCCTTTTTCAGTTTAGGCGCGGCCGCGAACAGCTCCTCCCACGTGTTTGGAGGATTGTCAGGATTGAGGCCCGCTTCCTGGAAGTACTGCTTGTTATAGATGAAGAATTCCATCTCGCTGTGGATTGGCAGCGCGTAGAGGTGACCATCTCGCGTCAGTGCCTGAATGGTTCCCGGGAGGAATACACTGGTGTTCCCAACCTGATGAGTGAGGTCGAGATAGAGCTTGTCCTGGAACTGGCCGACAAACGGGTCTGCGGCGTACAGAATGTCGACCGATGAATCCTGTGACGCCACATAACCGGCGTATTTGATCGGGACGTCGGTGAATCCGAGGAGCGTGAACTGTACGTTTCCGCCGGTGCGCTTCGACCATGAGTCGATCGCCGCCTTGATCCCCGGCGCCGTATTGTCCATGCCGCCGCCGTCCCTGGTCACAACCTGCAGCGTGACGCCCTTGAAGTTCTCCGGGCCGTTCGGTGCGCTGCCTGACGGCTGGCTGCTGCTGCTACTGCATGCCTCAAGAAGCCACGACGCCAGTGGGACCGAGACGCCGATCTGGAGAAGCCGGCGCCGTGAGACCGCTCGTGATCCGGCGTCGGCTCCCGGCTCTTCGAACCTGTTCATAGGTGCTCCTTCGTGTATGCGCGACGGTCCAAGTGCGGAGCTGGGCGGGTCAGCCCTTGATAAATCCCTCCGTGATCCCGGCGATGATCCTCCGATGGAACACCAGGACCAGCAGGATGCAGGGGGCGACGGCCAGGATTCCGGCGGCTGCCAGTTCCGAGTAGGGAGGCTGGCCGGCCGTGCCCGGTAGCGATTGCAGAAAAGCAATTTGGCGGGTCACTGTTACCGCGTTGCGGTCGCCAAGGATGATGGCAAACAGGAACTCGTTCCACGTGCCGATCAGAATCAGGATTGCGGTCGCCGAGATGCCGGGTGACGCCGCCGGGATCGTAATCCTGAACAGCGCGCCCAGGCGGGAGCATCCGTCGATCCGGGCAGCCGACTCGAGCGCCACCGGTACTTCCTCGAAGAAGTTGTACAGCAGCCACACGACCAGGGGCACCGTGAACGCGGTGTTGACGAGGACCAGACCGGCAACGGTGTCCGTCAGATGAATGAAACGGAACATCAGCAAGATCGGGATCGCGATGACGATCGCGGGCATCATCTGGGTGCCGATGAGCCCGCCCATGATGGCGGTGCGGCCGGGAACCTCAAGACGGGCAAGCGGATAGGCGGCAAGCCCCCCGATCACGATCGAGAGCGCTGTGGTGAACACTGACGCCTGTAGGCTCACCCAGGTCGAGTGGATCCAGTCTGGCGTGGTGAGCAGATACCCATACCAGTACCAGTTCAGGTGCCAGGTGAGTTGAGGCGGCGCGACGGTAATCGCGCTTTCCGGCTGGATGCTCGCGATCGCAATCCACAGAATCGGCCCGACCAGCCAGAGCAGCAGCAGCGCCACCCCAAGGGCGACTGCGACCCGCTGAATCCACACCAGGAGCGGGCGGGACGCAGTCACTTGGCTTCCTTCGCGCGCTGCCGTCTTGAGCCGAGCCGCAGGTAGAGCAGGCTCGCGCTGGATACGACGATCAGCATCAGCAGGAAGACCGCCAGCGCCGAGGAGTAGCCGAAGCTCAGATTGGAGAACGCCTGAATATAGATGTAGTACGTGATCACTGTCGTCTCGAGCCCCGGCCCGCCGCCCGTGAGCGTATAGATCAGGTCGAACACCTGCAGGGAGAGAATGATCTGCAGAATCCCGACGACGAGCAGCGCTTTCCTGATGCTGGGGAGGGTCACGTAACGGAATAGCTGGAAGGACCGCGCACCATCCATCCGTCCGGCCTTGTACAGCGTCCGCGGAATGCTCTTGAGGGCCGCGAGCAGGATGAGGGCGATAAGCGGGACCGAGCGCCACGCCGTCGCGACGATCGCGACGAACATTGCTGTGGACGAGCTCTCCAGCCACGGAATGGGGCCATGAGCAAAGCCGAATGCGGTCAGGATGCCTGTCATCAGACCGAAATTCGCCTGGAACATGAAGCGCCAGAAGATGCCGGTCACGACTGGCGCGATAGCCCACGGAAGCAGTACCAGGATGCCCAGCACATTCGAACCGCGGAAGCGCCGGTTCATGATCAGTGCGCAGCCCAGGGCCAGTGGGACGGTCAAGGCCGTCGTCGCAGCCGCGAACCAGATCGTCCGCGGCACGGTGCCCAGGAAGGCGCTGTCGGATGCGATGTCCCGATAGTTGGTCAGCCCCGTGAAATGGGACGGGCCGAACTGCAGCAGCTCGATGCGGAACAGGCTCATGACGAAGACAGCGATGATCGGCGGCACCACGATCACTGCTACGAGCAGTCCACCTGGCAGGAACGAGAGAGCCGCGTACTTCCGATCGCTCAGACGATCCATGCGGCGAGCGATCCGGCCGCCGAGTCGCGTTCGGTCATGACCGAGTTGAACGTCCGCTTCGTCACCCTGCGGCGGCGCCTGCTTCAACACGGAACCTGTGCTCGGAATCGCCCGCTCCCTGTTCCTAGTCGATTGTCTACAAACTATGATCGATTCTTCGGGTGTGTCAACCAGGATCACCGATCGAGGCTCGGATGTCGACAATGGACATCAAACCGTTACCGCGTACACTCATGGACAACATTAAGCCCCGCGTGCAGCCGACTGGAGGACTGGCCCGAGTGCAACACGATCCGCTCCCGCTCCCCAAAGTTCAAGGCCGCGTGCTGCGCCAGGAGGTATGCGACGTGCTGCGCCAGGCGATCCTTGCGGGCGACCTTCCCCCCGGAAGCCGGGTCCTTGAGGCGCAGGTCGCGAGCAGCCTGGGGGTGAGCCGCGCGCCTGTCCGCGAGGCGCTTCGCCAGTTGGAACAGGAAGGCCTGATCGAGTTCTACCCGCACCGTGGCGCTATCGTCGTCGGCCTGCCGGAAGACGAGATCGATGTCATCTACCAGCTCCGAGCGACCATCGAGGCCGAGGCGATCAGCAGGGTCTGTGCAACCGCCACCCCGGAGGACATCGAACGCTTGGAGGAGAGCCTCGCGCAGATCAAGAGTGTCCGCAGAGAGCGCGACATGACCAAGATCGCTGAGGCGGACCTACATTTCCACCGGACTCTGGTGGAACTGTCGGGATTCCAGCTGCTCCTGCGGGTCTGGTCGAGCCTCGACGGGCTGGTCCGGGCTCGTACATACCTGGCTATGTCGAACCGGGCTCCGGGCCGCGACTTCCTCGTGAAGTCAGGTGTGGTCTCGCACGCCGCGCTCGTCGAAGCGATCAAGAGCGGAAAACAGAAGCAAGCATCCAAGGCTGCGCGTGAGCACGTCATGGAGGCCGCCGACAGGCTCAAAGGCCAGCCGGCCATGCGAGCGCCTGGCCGATCGCCTCGGGTCAGGCGCGTGTCCAGCTCCCGCTGATGCCTGGCTCGCCGCTGCGACCGGGCAGCGGCAGGCTGCTACGATCCGAGGACTGCAGACACTGAGTCGAACGTGGCGACCAACCGGTCACGCATCTCGTCGATGTCCCTTGGCGTGAAGGTCAGCGGAGGATAGAGGGAGATGATGTCGCCGCCGGCGTCGCCCGCCATCCCAGAGCCTGGATAGGTGATGATCCCATTCACCAAGCCCGCTTCCCGGACGAGCGAAGCGACCGCCCGCTCGGGCGGGAAGGGCTCGCGGCTCTCGCAGTCGGCGACGAACTCGATGCCTGCCATCAACCCGCACGTGCGGATGTCGCCAACGAACGAATACTTGCGCAGTTCCTCGAGCGCGTCCTTAAACACCCCTGCGACCCGCTGTACGTTGCCGAGTATCTGTTCGTCACGCCACAACGCGAGCACAGCCAGGCCGACCGCCGTCGAGACCGGGTTGCCGCCAAACGTGAAGATGTGCTCGAACGGGGCACGCCGCGAGGCGAAAACCTCACGGATCCGGTCGTGGATGATGACCGCACCGAGCGGTGCGTAACCCGCGCTAGCGCCTTTGCCTAGCGTGATGATGTCAGGCGTGACGGACCAGTGGTCCATCCCGAAATTCGTACCTGTACGGCCGAGCCCGGTCACGATCTCGTCGGCGATCAGCAGGATCTCGTTCCGGTCGCAGATGTCACGGATGATGGAGAAGTACTCGGGCACTGGCGCGATGGCGCCGCCGACGGACGCCACGACCGGCTCTGCGATGAACGCAGAAATGCGGTCGGCGCCGATACGCTCGATGGTCCGTTCGAGGTCGTGGGCACATTCGATGCCGCACCCGGGATGGGTAAGGCCGAACGGGCAGCGGTAGCAGTACGACGGGGCTACGTGCGGGAAATCCAGGAGCAGCGGCTCGTACTTCCGCCGTCGTGCTGGATTTCCGCTGGCGGCCAGTGTCGCAAGTGTGGCTCCGTGATAGCTCGTCCACCGTGACACGACAAGATGGCGGCTTGGATGACCGCGTTCGACGTGGTACTGGCGGGCCAGCTTGATCGCGATCTCGTTCGCCTCGGAGCCGCCTGAGGAGAAATGCACCCAGTTCAGCCCGGGGGGAGCAAGCTGTGCTAGCTCGGCAGCAAGATTCTCGGCAGGCTCGTTCGTGAAGATGTTGCCGACCGCAAACGGAAGCAACTCGGCTTGGCGGGCCATCGCCTCAATGACCTCACGGCGGCCGTAGCCGAGATTCATCACGGCAATACCCGCGATCGCGTCCAGGTACCGGTTGCCGTCCACGTCCCACACATGGACACCGGCGCCGCGTGCCAGCATTGGGTACGAACGCGCTGGATCCAGGCTGAACAGATGCCCGGATGCGCGCCTGCCGTGGCTCATTGGACGTCAACCTCCTTGTTCACCGCTGACCGAAGCAAGCTCCAGATACGAGGAGGCGTCATAGGCAGCTCCGTCGGCCGGATGCCGCTCGCTGCCGCGATCGCGTTGGCTATTGCAGGTGCGGTCGGCATGACAGAAACCTCGCCGATGCCCTTGGCGCCGAACGGCCCGTCTGCCGACGGGACCTCGACGATCACGGTTTCGATCTGGGGGACGGTCGTGGATCTCGGGACGGCGTAGTCGACGAAAGACGCGGTCACGAGCTGGCCGGTCTCGTCGTAAACGAGCTCTTCCAGAAGCGCCCACCCGATTCCCTGGGCGGCTCCGCCTCGCATCTGGCCTTCGACGAGAGCCGGGTTCAGGGCCCGTCCCACGTCCTGCACCACCACGTGCTCGAGAACAGTCACTTTGCCGGTATCTCGCTCGAGTGAGACATGGCTGAGGTGGGCGGCGCATGACGGCGAGAGTGAGCGCGGCGACGATGCGCCGATACTGTCCACGGGCTCGTACGGGCTGCCGAAGCCGCAGACCTTTTCTGCGAGTTCCGTCAGCGACAGAAGCGGTTCCGGGTCGCCGACGACCCGGATGGAACCATTCACGATCTCCAGATCAGCGGCACCGACCTCCAGTTCGGAAGCGGCGGCCTTGAGCAGTTTCTCGCGCGTCTGGGCCGCCGCGCGCTGAACGGCCGCACCGACCGCATAGGTCACGACGCTGCCGCCACTCATCGGCGCCAGCGGAGCGGCGGCCGTGTCGGCTGTAACAACCCGGACCGATTCGACCGGCAGCCCGAATGTTTCAGCTGCGATGCTCGCGAAGGCGGTCGCAGTGCCGGTCATATCGACCGACCCGGTAACTACAGTGAGGCCGCCGTCGATGTCGAGCCGGCACAGCGCTGCGGCGGCCTCCTTTGCACCTGGCCAATACGCCAGCGAGAGGCCGACGCCTTCGTCGGCGGGCAACTGGCCACGCCGCTGCCACAACGGATGGTCGCGGACAGCCGCGAGGCATTCGGCAGCTCCGAGCGGTGGCCACGGCGCCTCGTCGACCATAAGGTCACCAGGCTGGGCAAGGTTCGCGGTGCGCAGGTCGATCCGATCGAGACCTAGCTCATCCGCAAGCTCGTCCAGGACGGTCTCGATCGCGAACGCGGGCTGGGGACCTCCTGGTCCGCGGTAGGAACCGACGCCGACGCGATTCGTCGCGACGCTGAGTGCCTCTATGTCGAAGGCGGGCCAGCGGTAAGGTCCGCTGATCAGGACCGCGGCGACCATCTCGATACGCCACTCGGTGAATCCACCAGCCTCGAAGACGATGCGTGAACGCAGCCCCGTCAGAGACCCGTCCTGCTTTGCCCCGACCTCGAGTTCAATCGTGCACCCCGGCGCGGGATTTGATGCGAGAAAGTCCTCGCTCCGTGTAAAGGCGAGCCTTACGGGACGGCGCAGACGAGCGGCGGCGGCTGCCGCCAACGGTTCGGCCACCAGGATCTTTGCACCGAACGCCCCGCCGAGCGGAGCAGCGATCACCCTGACCGATGAAACGGGTCTAGCGAGCATCTTGGCGATCTGCTCGCGCGTATACAACGACCCTTGGGTACTCGTCTCCACCACGAGTTCACCGTCAGGTTCGACCCACGCGGTCGCTGTCTGCGGCTCCAGATAGGCCTGATAGACCCAGGACGTCCGGAACTTGCGCCGAACCACGAGATCGGAGTCGGCGAGGGCCTGCTCCACGTCTCCCTTGCTGAAGGCGGTTCGGCCCGCGAGGTTTGGCGACTCGGTAGCCGTCACCGTCTCAGCCGCGGCACCGACGTTCGCATGCATTGAGCGGACATCGGCTTCCTGACCCGACTCGGCGCCTCTCAGCCGCGCTGCCGCCGCATCCGGGCGCAGAGCCGCTTCTGGATCCAGGACGGTGGGGGCTCCCTCAACCGTCACGGCGACAGCTTCTGCGCCGTCCTCGGCCGCCGCCTCCGACTCGGCCACAACAAGCGCGACAGGCTGACCGGCGAACACGATCTCCTCCCGGGCCAGGGGTTCGAACATGCGCATCGCCGCCGCCGGGGTGATTGCAAGGTCATCGGCGGTCAGCACGGACACGACGCCCGGAATCGCCAAGGCCGCCGTGGTATCTATTCCGGCGATGAACCCGTGCGCCTGCTCCGCTGTGACCAGTCGCGCGTGAAGCAGCCCGGGCCGGGCTGCGTCAGCCGCAAACCGGGTAGCGCCACGAATCTTCGCCTCGGAATCGACTCGAGGGCGCGAGATGCCAATAGCGCTTGTGCCCGTGAGGACCGTCGAAGCAGTACTGACGGCAGCCTTAGCCTCACTCATCACGCCGTCTCCGCTGCCGCGGCATCGAGGAAGGCCTGCCTGACGGCGCGCGCGGTGACGAGCTGCGCCATCGTGGCTCGATAGACGGCGTCAGCCGACCGGTCGGCCATGACCGTCACGCCGTCGCAGGCTGATCGTACGCGCGAGCACAGATCGCGCCAGTCTGACCGGGAGCCCCAACCAAGCACGTTCTCCTCCGTGGCGAGCGGACGGAATGCGCACACCGACACGCCCGTGATACCGAGCCTGCACTGCACGATCTCGGAATCCGCGACCACGACCAGGGCAGCGGCTCCGGCGATGGGATACCCCGATGCGGCGTCCTCGACGAACTGATACGCGCTCCTCGCCCCTGCCGGCTGGGCCGGGAGGCGAACACCGGTGAGCACTTCCTGCACCCCGAGGTGGGGTTCGAACGGCGAGCTGACAAACCCATCGAAATGCCCGAGGCGTTCGCCGGCGGGCGAGGCGATCACGAGCGTGGCGTCGAGAGCCAGCGCTGCCGCTGGCATGTCCGCTGCCGGATCTGCATGACACAGCCCTCCGGCGATCGTTCCGCGGTTGCGGACCTGGACGTCGCCGATCGCGGCCGCGCAGGCCCGCGCTGCCGAGTAGGGGCCAGTCAACTCCGCCGCCGCGGCGATGTCACGCCATGTCGTGAAGCCCCCGATCCAGACTCCCTCTCGTGCCGTCGCCTCGACCCCGCTGGGAACGACCCGGCTCACGTCTACCAGCACGGACGGGCGGGCGAACCTAAGTTTCATGAGCGGAATGAGGCTGTGGCCGCCGGCGAGGATTTTCGCATCGTCGTCCGACAGCGCGGCGAACGCAGCGGTCATCGTCTCCGGCCGCACGTAATCGACGGGTGCAGGAATCACCGCCCGCCTCCGGGGGCGTTCGCCGGCGTTGAACGGTCCACACCGGCCGCCGCGGCCAGTACGGCGAGCACGATTGGCTGATAGCCGGTGCAACGGCAGATGTTGCCCTTCAGGCCTTCGCGTACCCGCTCCTCATCAAGGGCGAGGCCCTCGTCGAGGAGCGCCGATCCAGCCATGATCATTCCAGGAGTGCAAAACCCACACTGGACAGCGTGACGGTCATGGAACTCCCGTTGCAGGGTGGTAAGGCCATTTGTCCCGTCGAGTCCCTCAATCGTCCGGAGCTCGGCGCCGTCAGCCTGAACCGCCAGGACGGTGCACGACTTCACCGCATGGCCATCGAGCAGGACCGTGCACGCGCCGCACTGACTGGTGTCGCAGCCGATCTTCGTTCCGGGGAGCCCCCACGAGTCGCGGATGACGCTCACGAGAAGTGCCCTCGGTTCTACCTGAGCGGACCGTCGGGTGCCGTTGACAACGAGCGATATCTCAAGGATGCGTTGCGCGCACCGCCCGTCGTCGTGGCTCGTCACCCGGCCCCCTTCCGTCGACCCGCGGTCGTGCACTAGTAAGTCGACAATATACATTGAGACATTATAATCACGGGAGAGGATCTCACCGTGGATGTGATCCTTCGTGGCGGTCATGTGGTCGACGGCAGCGGATCGCCTGGCCGCCGCGCGGACGTCGGAGTCAGTGAAGGCAAGGTGGTCGCGGTTGGCGACTGCGCATCCGCCACAGCGGCTGCGACCTTCGACTGCACCGGCCGGGTTATCAGCCCCGGCTTTATCGATATCCATCAGCATGGCGACATCACGCCGCTAGTGGATCCGCGCTGCACCAGCGCAGTCGCCCAAGGGGTCACCACAGCCGTTATCGGCAACTGTGGTCATGGCGTGGCGCCCGGCGCGGATCCGCGGTTGGCCCCGCTCGTGGTCATTGGTTATCGCCGCGACTGGGGAGTGACCCTCGACTGGTCCAGTTACTGGGAATACCTCGACTGCCTGGACCGGCAGGGGCTGGGCGTGAACATCGCGATGCTCGTGCCGCATGGGGCCGTACGGTTGGCAGCGATGGGCGTGGCGGACACGCGTGCTGATGAAGCAGCCATGACGCGGATGGAGGGTCTCGTCGCCGAGGCGATGTCCGCAGGTGCCCTTGGCATGTCGTCAGGATTGGAGTACGCGCCGGGCCGTTCGGCCGACCAGGCCGAGCTGACCAGGCTGGCGCGTGTCGTCGGTGCCGGCGGCATATACGCATCACACATCCGCAACCGCGCGGAACAGTTCATGGACGCGGTGTCCGAGGCGCTCACGATCGGGATGCAGAGCGACTGCGCGGTTGTGCTGTCGCACCTCGCACCCCGTCCATATGCTCCGCCAGACGCCGCAGAGCGTGTTCGGGATCGGATCGACCAGGCGCGCGACCGCGGTGCAAATGTCGTTATCGACACCTTCCCGGACCCGCTCGGCCCTAGCCCGCTTGCTTCTGTCCTTCCCGCCTGGATGGTGGCGGGACGGCCCTGGGACGTAGCGCGACGCCTCCAGACCAGAGAAGTAGTGGAGAAAGCTATCCAGTCGTTCGAGGAGGGCGAGAATTTCCTGGTCAGGGCAGAAGGAGCCGGCAGCTTCATGGTCACGTCGTCGGCTTCACATCGAGAGGCCTGCGGTCACACGATCGGCGAGCTGTCTGAGCTGTGGGGAGTCCACCCGGCCCAGGTCGTCTGCCGGCTCCTGTCCGACGAAGGCGAGGACTACTACTCGGTGATCATCCAGCACCGCTACGCCACCGAGCCTGAACTCGACCTGCTCTATCGCGACCCGTGGTGCGCCTTTGAGAGTGACGGAGTTCTGACCAGCCCAGATGGTCCTTCTGCCGAAGTCGTGATGAACCGCTCGACATTCGGTTATACCTCCCGGGTTCTCGGTGAGCTTGTCCGCGAGCGGCACCTGTTCAGCCTGGAAGAGGCCATACGACGCATGACGTCCCTGCCCGCCCAGGCGGTCGGCCTGCGGCAGCGGGGCCGGATCAAGATCGGGTGGCCTGCCGACCTTGTGGTATTCGACCCGGACACCGTGGTGGACCGGTCGACCGACCGTGAGCCTGCACACTCGCCGGAGGGAATCGACCTTGTCCTCGTGAACGGGATCGTGGCTCATGCGGCGGGGCCCGTTCGGGACGCCCGGCCGGATCGATGGATCCCGTCTGCGGCGGGACGCGTGCTCGGCCCGAACGACTAGGCGGCCACAATGTCGGCTGCCTTCCTGCTCGGGCTGGCGTCCGCGATCACTTGGGGCCTTGCATCGTATGAGGGTGCCCTGGTCGCACGGCAGTTCGGTGGCTGGATCGCGAATCTCGGAACACAGATGGTCGGCCTTGCGGTGACCATACCGATTGTCATCGTTACCGGTTTGAAGGGCATGTCGATCGGCGAACTCGCTGTACTCGTCGGGGTCAGCTTGGGCATCACGGTGGCCAATGTCGCCACATACCACCTCGTCACCATGGGCCCGGTGAGCCTCATCTTTCCCATCTTGGCCAGCAGCAACGCGGTCGTGACCGTGCTGGCCCTGGTGCTTCTGCACGAGCCGGTCCACGTCCCGCAGCTGGCTGGCATGGTGCTGGTCATTGGCGGTGTTGGCGCCACCGTCTACCGCTCTTCCGGGGCGACCGAGCCTGTCCGGGAAGTGCTGCGCGGGAGAGGGCCGGGTCGCAGCCAGGCCGGTCTTGTCCCCAGCCAGCCCTCATCGGGCGTTGTCTGGGTGACCGTGGGCGTCATGCTCATCTCGGGCGGACTGCTCTTTGTGATCACTCGCCTGATCGATCGTGTCGGATGGCCAGTGACAATTGTCGGCAGCCGCGCGATTCAGTCTGCTGCCCTGGTGATTCCCCTGTTCGTCGGCGCAATGCCAGTCGAGCACCTGCGAGGTCACGCGGCCCGGTGGTGGGCGCTGCTTGGGCTCGTGGGATTCCTCGACGGCATCTCGTACGTTCTGTACGGCGCTGGCAACGCCCTGGGCTCAACGGCCATCGTGTCGGCCACGGTCTCGGCGTATGCGGTCGTGCCCGTTGTTTTGAGCATCATCCTCCTGCGCGAGCGTCCTCAAACCCACCAGTCGGCAGGGATTGCAGCCGTTCTCACCGGACTCGTGCTGCTCGCTCTCTGAGGTGACGGCTCAGGGCCGCACGGGTTCACGCGCCGATGAGGAGCTCGGTTTCCGTATCGAACAGGTAAACCCGGTCGCGGCGGACGCGCACGGTCACCTGGTCGCCAATGGATGGACGCACATCAGGGGCGACCCGAGCTACCAGACGCGAAGTATCTGCGGCGAGTTCGACGAACGTATCTGAGCCGATGGGCTCGATCAGCTCGACCGTCGCATCGAATGTGGCGCCGGGCTCGGCCTCACCGGCTCCCACCAGAGTTACGTCCTCGGCGCGCAGACCGGCTGTCAGAGCCCGAGGCAAATCTGCTGGCACATTCTGTGGCAACAGGTCGATCCGAACGCCTGGGGCGACGAAACATGGCCCATCGTTGGATTCCAGCGTGCCTTCGATCAAGCTCATCTTCGGCTTGCCGACGAAGCTGGCCACGTACAGGTCCCTGGGACGTCGGTAGATGTCGTCGGTGGTGCCGTACTGCACGAGTTCCCCGGACCGCATTACTGCGAGCAGGTCGGACAGGCTGAGCGCTTCTTCCTGATCGTGTGTGACGAAGATTGACGTGGTCCCGAGCCGAAGATGCAGATGCTTGACCTCTGTCCGCATCCGCGCGCGAAGACCTGCATCGAGATTGGAGAATGGCTCGTCGAGGAGGAAGGCGAGCGGCTCCTTCACCAGAGCCCGGCCCAGGGCCACACGCTGCTGCTGGCCGCCCGACATCTCGCCCGGCTTGCGGTCGAGCAGGTGCTCGATATCCAGCATTGCGGCCACAGTAGCGACCCGGCGCTTCAGCTCATCCTTCGGACGGTGCTGGAGCTTGAGGCCGAAACCGATGTTCTCTGCGGCGGTCATGTGCGGATACAGGGCGAAGTTCTGGAAGACCATCGCCATCCGGCGCTCGTTGGGCGGAACATGGGTGATCTCACGGTCGCCGAGGTACACCCGGCCTGTGTTGGACTTTTCGAGGCCCGCGATGAGGCTCAGCGTTGTGGACTTGCCGCATCCGGACGGGCCCAGCAACGTGACGAATGCGCCGGCCGGGATGTCGAGTGTCAGATCCGCTACGGCCTCTACGTGGCCATAGCGGCGGGACAAGTTCTTGATCCGGAGCGCCCGGGCGTCGACGGGAGCGACAGCGGCTGGGGCGGTCTCGCTCGGCGCGGTCATCATCCTTCTCCCGTTCGGAGGTGGCATTGTCGACAATCTAGAATCCGTCCCAGGTGGCAGTCAAGGACATCTATCCGCAGCACATGTCGACAATCTACGGTATCCGTAATGTCTAGCCACGGGCCAACTGGACCTCACCTGCTGCGGCCCTTGACCGTCCGCGACTTCCGGCTGCTGTGGATCGGCCAGGTCGTTTCGCTGGTCGGTGATGGGCTCTTCACCGTCGCGCTGGCCTGGCAGTCGATCCAGCTCTCGCCACGGCCGGCCACGCTCGCAGCAGTCCTGGTCGCCCGGAGCATTCCGCAGCTGACCCTCGCGCTGCTCGGAGGTGCCCTGAGCGACCGGCTGCCGCGCCGCGCTCTCATGCTCGCCTCCGACCTGGTCCGTGGCGCCGCAGTTGCGGTCATCGCCATCCTGAGCGGCCTCGGCGCGATACGGATCTGGCAACTCATTGTCCTCGCAGCCGTGTTCGGTGCAGCCGATGCCCTCTTTCAGCCCGCTTACGCCTCAATCATCCCCGACATCCTGCCCGGCGATCTCTTGCTTGAAGGCAACGCGCTGAACACCTCTGCCCGGCTGCTGGCGCTGCAGATGGTCGGCCCGGTGCTCGGCGGTACGGCCATCGCGCTCATCGGCGTTAGCGGGGCCTTCTGGGCCGATGCTGCCAGCTTCGGGGTCAGCGTGGCATCCCTGCTCGCGATGCGAACGAAACAGACCACACCTGCGCCAACGCAGGGCATCTTCGCCGACATCCGTGCCGGTCTGCGGCTGGCCCACCGCATCCGCTGGCTGTGGACGTCGCTGCTCGTCAGTGCCGGGGTCAACCTGTTCGTTTTCGGGCCGTTGACCGTGATCGTTCCGGTCATGGTCAGGAGCAGTCTTCATGCCGGAGCGGGAACATTTGGCCTGGTTGCCGCGTCGTTTGGTCTTGGCGGAGTCGTGGCCGCGGTTGTCGTGGCCCAAGCCAGATGGCTGCCGCGCCGAGCATCGACTATGTATATCGGGTGGGGTGGATCGGGCGTCGCATTCGCGGCCATCGGTCTGCTGCCACAACTGTGGCCGATCGAGGGATTTTCCGCCTTGGCCGGCTTCTGCCTCGCCCTCGGCAACTTGCTGTGGACGACCATGGTCCAGCACACGGTTCCCAACGCGAGTCTCGGGAAGATCGCCTCGCTGGACTGGCTCATCGCCGGCAGCGCCACCCCGCTGTCCATTGCCGCATGCGCCCCACTGTCCACCAGCCTCGGAGCGCCCGCAACCATGGTGCTCGCCGGCTCACTCACCGTGGCTTGCGCCGTGATTAGTGTGGCGGTGCCCGGAGCGTTCGAAGGCCGTGTTCCCGGGCCGAACAAACCCCGCTAAGCAGCCCTGCCTTGGGGCGGGGCACCCGTCTCAGGCCAGTTGCCTGGCTGTCATGGCTTGTGCCTATGACGTGACTGATCACTGCACCACCCAGGCTTCCGGGACGATGATTGAGAAGCGTTCGAACCAGTATTCGCGGACCGGCGTTCCGTACATGTCCGTGGACGCGGTGAAGCGGGGCGGGTCGGAACGGATCCGGTCGAACCCGTCGGCGACGTCCGGCACCAGTGACGCTGGTGCTTCCGGCCGCAGCATGTGACAAGGGTGAACAATCCTGGCCTTCGGCGCGACCTCCCGGGCGAGCCTGCGAAGCGATTGCCCGAAGCTGTCCAGGTCGGCGCCGGGAAGATTCGTCGCGTGCGGGCCGGTGGCCAGCGTGTCACCTGCAAAGAGCCGCCCAGCGCGGGAATCGAACAGGCAGATCGAGTCGAGTGTGTGCCCGGGGGTGTGCAGCACGTCCAGCACCCGGCCTCCGAGGTCGAGGTGATCACCGTCGGCCAGCAACTGCGAGGGAACCGTCGGTGCAATGGCCCACTGCGCTGGGTCGAAATCCGAGGGCAGCGGCCGCGGAACGTGCTCTGGCTCGAGCAGCCGGAAGAAGGCGTCGTCGATCTCGCGATAGACCTTGAATTTCTCCAGCATCTCCGCGACCGAGGCGGCGTAGCCCCTGAGCTCTTCCGGCGGGATGGGCTGCTGGAAGGCGGTCGTGCCCGATTCGTGGATCGCTATCTGCGTGAACGGCGCATTGCCACCGCGGTGATCCCAATGACTGTGGGAATTCACCACCAGGAGATCGCGATCGGTCAGTTGCTCCGCAACTGTTCGGATGTTGGCGATACCCATACCGGTGTCGAACAGGACGGCCCGCCTGGTGCCGATAATCAGGTAGCTGTTGACGTGTGGCGGCTCGGCGATGACATGTACATCATCGCCCAGTGGCCGGGTAGTGAACCAGGCTGGGTCTGTCATGGCCTCTCCTTCTCCGGCAAGCCTCTAGGTGGAGTCGGGTCGAGTGACGGCATCAGCGGGGCGGCAGCCTGCTCTAGGCGGCCAGCCACGGGAGAGAATCCTGTGCGGGGACCTGCGCGGCCGTCTCGGTCAGCACCGGCGGCACCACCCGGGATGGCAAGGCGGTGAGCGTCGGGGTCAGCGTCGCTGGCGATCACGGCGGCTCGCCCGGCGGTGGTACCGGGTCGATCAGCTCGCCCGCACGTACAACGAGGCGGGTGCGCCTGAGCGCCGTGATGTCCGACAGGGGATCGCCCCGGACGACCAGCACGTCCGGGGCGCGGCTCGCGGTCAGGCTTCCGAGAACGCTGTCCAGACCGACATGAGCTGCCGCACTGGTCGTCGCGGTCGCAATCGCAGCAGCGGGTGTCATTCCGACAGATACATACGCTTCAAGCTCCAGGAACAGTTCTTCGCCGAAGTCGGTATGGGCAACACCGGCATCGGTGCCGGCTACGACGCTGACGCCGGACTCGAACAGCCTCCCCGCGTTGCGCGTCCGTGTATCTGAGCCGGTCGCCTTGTTGGGCAACGCGGCTTCCCATGACGCCCCCGTGAGTTCGTAGCGCCGGCCAGCGGCAGCGGTAGGGATTACCCGCACCCCCCTGGCGGTCATTTCACGGGCGAGGACAGCATCGAACCGCCAGTCTCCGCCAGCCCCCAGCATCGTCGAGTGCTCCACAGCATCGAAACCGGCTGCAACAGCCGCACGAATACCCGCGGTTCCATGCGCGTGTGCCGTAACCCGGCGGCCGAGGCGGTGCGCCTCCTCGGCCGCGGCCGCCAGGATGTCCACAGGGTAGGACGGTGACAGCGGATCCGTTCCTGCTGTCATCGAGCCACCGGTCGCGATGACCTTGATCATGTCCGCTCCACGCTCGACGCGGTCGCGGACGGCGGCCCTGACGGCGGCCGCACCGTCGGCCTCGCCGCCGAAGAAGCATGTGTGCCCGCGATGCGGCGTGATCGGAGACCCGGCGACTAGGACCCGCGACGCCGCCGATGCGCCACGTACCGCCTGGCGGGCGATCTCGAAAGCGACGTTCCCGCGTGCGCCGAGGTCAAGGACTGTGGTGATGCCCGCAGCGGCCGTCCGGCGAGCATTCGCCAAGCCGCGCTCCAGCAGCGCGTCGTCATCCTCCGTAGCCAGAACAGCCAGGCTGTCCGTACCAGCATTCAGCGTAAGGTGCACGTGGCTGTCGATCAGGCCGGGCAGCGCGGTGCAGTCGGGAAACAGAAGCTCCTCGACGCCTGATGGCTGGGGGACGGCGCATTCCTGCCCGGCCGCCATGATGCGATCGCCATCGATCAGGAGTGCACCATCATGGATGGGCGGCAGGCGAGGATCAAGGACGAGCTGGCCGACGCGGAGTCGCAGCTGCCTCGATGCGCGGCTGCCAGTCATCCATTCACCTGTTCCGGATGCCACGGGCCGGAAGCCTAACCCTTAGCTTGCATATTGTCGACATCTTCTTGACGGTTTCTGTTGGCTGTGGGACAGTGCAGATTGTCGATCATCGACACTTCCGGCAGCGAGCTCTGGGGAGGCAAGCATGAGCCTGCCAACGAGATCGGGAGTAATCACCAGACGGGGGCTACTCAAGGCCGGCGCAGGAGTGTCCGTCCTGTCCCCGCTCTTGGCTGCATGTGGGTCGGCGGGCAGTTCAGCCATACCCGCGGCCACCGGCAAAGAGGATTTCTCGGGTGTTTCACTGACAGCTGTCTTCACTCCTGGGACCGACCCAACCCGCCATGGGATCAAGGCCGCCCTGGGCGCCTGGTCGGCGCGCACCCACGGCAAGGTCAATACGATTTCACTCACCTTCTCGGACATCCCGGTCAAGTACGCGGGCTACCTGGCTTCCGGGGACGATTCGGTCGATGTCCTCTACGCCTGGCAGGGACTCGTCGGCCAGTTTGCCAACCGCCTGTACGCCGACCTGACTAATCTTGTTAACACCAAGGATTTCGTCCCAGCCACGATCAGAGCTATGAGCGTGAACGGTCGGCTGTACGCGGTCCCCATTCATAGTGAGACCGCATTCTTCATCTACAACAAGGACTACTTTGAGGGTGCCGGACTTAATCCCGACCATCCTCCGTCCACGTGGCAAGAGCTATATAAGGCGGCACCTGCACTGCGCAAAGGCAACCGATCTGCCAACGCCACGGCACTGTTTGGGCCGGGAGAAAATCTCGCGTGGTTCCTGGCTTTCCTCAACAGCACACCCACTCATCTGCTCAGCCCCGATTTGCGGCACGCGACTTTCAATAACCGCGACGGGCTGGCGGCATTCCAGACCATTGCTGACGGCCTGTCCTCCGGCTTTTTCGACCAGGGGGCGTTGACTACGCCAGGCACTGAGTTCGACACCATCAAGATCTTCTCAGCGGGAAACACGGCGTCGATGTGCAATTTTGCCCAGCTTTGGGCTGTATCATCTGACCCGAAGCAATCCAAGGTTGCCCACTCGGTAGGCGCAAGCCTCATGCCAGGGATATACCCTCACACCAGCGGCAGCATCAACGGCTACGAAGCGTTCGGGGTGAACAAGTTCAGCCGCCAGCAGACTGCCGCCCTGAGCTTGGTGAAAGAACTGACGTCTGCACAGTTTGAGTTGGTAGCCAATCTGAAGGACAAGTTCCCGCCGAGCCGCATATCCGTGCTCAATAATCCTAAGGTGCGTGCGTCGTACCCCATTGCCGCGCTCCTCGAAGCGCAGGGCAAGTACAATACATCGCGATACGGTGCACCCTACTATGCCCAGATGGAGCAGCTGTTCTCCCAGGTGCTGGCCGACATGTGGAAGGGCCGGGTGACACCGGCGCAAGCGCTCGACCAGACCTACTCGCAGCTGCAGCAGATCATCAACTCGTTCTACCACTAGTGACCGTCCGGCAGCCAATCAACCTGACGGACACAACTGCACTTCACCGGAGCCGTAGAAAATGGAAGGTCTGCGTGGCCAAGCGTTCATAGTGACCGGCGGTGCAACGGGAATAGGCCGGGCGATCTCAGAGCGACTGGTCCGCGAGGGTTCGGATGTCGCTATCGCCCAGCTGGGCGCGGCCGGAGAGCGGCCGGTTCCTGGCGCGTGGATGGAGGAAGTCGACGTTCGGGATCAGCAGTCGGTGGAAAGCTTCGTGAGCAGGTCGGTCAGCCGGTTCGGGCGCCTTGACGGTCTCGTCAACAATGCAGCGCAGCTAGGACCGCTCGCTCCTATCCTCGAACATCCATCCGATCTGTACCGGACGATGCTGCGGACCAACCTCGAAGGGCCGTTTCTCATGCTCACTGAAGTGGCTCGCACGCTCGCCGTCAATGGATCCCAGGGCGCGATTGTCAACATCTCGTCAATCGCCGGGCTGGCGGCAGAGGAATTTGCAGTCGGCTACGTGTCGGCGAAGTTCGGGCTTGTTGGGCTGACAAGGTCCGCGGCCATGGAGCTTGCCGAGCACGGCATCCGCGTGAACGCGGTCGCGCCTGGCCCGGTCATGACACCCGGGGCCCTCCGGATCCGGGCTCTCAGCGGGGAAACGTTGACACCTAAGTACGCTCGTCAGCCCCCGCTCGCTCCGGAAGTTGCTACCGAGGATGTCGCGGCGGCTGTGGCGTTCCTGCTGTCCGATGACGCTCGCGCCATCACGGGTGTGGTGCTGCCCGTAGACGCGGGCTACCTTGCCTGACGGCGGCAGCTGCTCAGCTGGCGGCACTGAGCGCTTGGTCGGCCGGTGAACCAGCTGGAGTGTCATGGGAATCTTCGACCGCCTTGGTTTGCAGGGCGTCATCAACGCTGTCGGGCCCGCGACCAGACTCGGTAGCTCGACCCTCGACGCTGAGGTGGTCGCCGCGATGGCCGAGGCTGCGTCGTCGTATGTGCCGATGGATCTGCTGCAGCGACGAGCCGGTGCAGTGATCGCGCAAATGACGGGTGCTCAGGACGGCTATGTCGTCAGCGGCGCGGCGGCTGGACTCACTCTTGCGGCAGCTGCATGCCTTGCGGGTCTCGACGTTGACGCGATGGAGCGGCTGCCTCATACGGATGGCCTGCGCAACCGGATACTGATCCTCAGCACGCACCGTTACGGCTACGACCACGCCGTCAGGGCGGCTGGTGCGATATTGCATGAGATCGAGCCGACTGCTCTTCGCGGCCATGGGCTGGCGGGCGCAGCGGCAGACGCTGCGGGGTTCCTGTTTAATGTGTCGGGCCCGGCCAGCGGCGCAGCTTTGGCAGACGTCGCCCACGCCGTCCGGCCGCTCGGCGTTCCCGTGATCGTCGATGCAGCGGCGGCGGTGCCGCCTGCGGAAAACCTGCGCGCATTGATAGCCGAGGGCGCGGACATCGTCGCCTTCAGCGGCGGGAAAGCGATCGGAGGTCCCTCGGCGTCGGGGTTCCTGGCCGGGCGCGCAGACCTCATCCTGTCGGTTGCACTCCAGCATCAGGACATGGATATCCGGGTGCCTACGTGGGGCTACCGTGACGCGATCGTGCAGGGTGCCATCGCTGCTCCACCTGGGCAGGGGATCGGACGTGGCATGAAGGTCGGGAAGGAAGAGGTCGCGGGACTGCTGGTCGCGCTCGAGCGTTATAGCGCTCATGATCACGCGGCCGACCAGCGCGACTGGGAACGTCGGGTAGCGCTGCTAGTCGAGGCTCTCGCGGGCCGAGCGGGCGTCAACGCTCGGCGGTCAATCCAGGACATCACCGGCCCGGTTCCGCATGCTCTCATCGATATTGAACCTACGGTCATCAACCTGACAGGAGACGATGTTCTGCTGGCGTTGTCAACCGGCGATCCACCGATCTATCTAGGTGAGCACGACGCTGATCACCACTGCTTGACGTTCTGTCCGAGCAATGTCACCGATGAGGAGACCGAGATCGTGGCGCGCAGGCTCGTCGAGCTCATATCCGTACGCACCCCGGACAGGTGAACCCGCCGCTCCCGTTCCCTCGCGTCACGGCTGCCCACTGGCTTGCGCGGCATAAGCAAACGCATTCGCTGGGTTGTCAACCGTCATGATCCGTATCTCATGATCGGTGAGCCCGTATGCCTTCAGGAGCGGAACGAAGTTGGTCATCACGTTGCCGTATCCGCAGCCACCGTTCACAGTCAGCTGCTCTCGCGTGCAAATGTCGTTACTAAGGAGAACGCGACGCCCGAACCCCGCCTCCCATAGGGCTACGACGTTACGCGCCCGCACGTCAAGGGGTGCGTAGCCCGCAACGAAGCCGAGGTTGTCCACACTGAGCCAGGCGCCCCGGCGGGCGATCGGCATCAGTCGCTCGATACCACGCCGATCGCCGAGGTGGCTGATAATGACGCGTACCGGGTCGACTCCCTCCTCCTCCAGAAGATCGAGCTGCTCCATCGCAAGCTCACCGGAATGCGTTGTGTGGGTCAAGACGGGGCATCCGGTGGCAACGTGCGCACGGCCGGCCGCCCGGAACACCCGCTCAACGGCTGGAGCCACAAAATGCCGTTCGGTCCCGATCTCGCCGATAAACCCAGGCCGGATGCCGGTCGAGCCAACGCCGCCTGTGAGCTCGCGAATCAGCCGCTCAGCCAGCTGGGTCGCTCCTTCGCGGTCGATGTAGGACGGATAGGTGGCTTGCCGGTACCAGCCGGACCCCATGACCACATGCACACCCGTCACCTCACTGATCCGACGGAGAGCCTCGGGGTCCCGACCGAGATCCACCGGAGTCGGGTCGCAGATCGCCGAACCTCCCGTCTCCTTGAAGCACCGCAACTCCTCGGCGGCGACCGCCTCGTCATCGAGGATGACCGAGTACGTATGCAGCATCTCCCAGGCGTCCATGAGCACATGGTCATGGCTCAGCGTTACGCCAAGTTGTGCTGGGTCCACCGGGCCTCGGACGGTCATCACGACGTGAGGGCGGCCCGCTGGAGCCGCTGAGCCCTTGGCCTTACCGTGGTCCTGCAACTCGGCATCCACGTCCATTACCTCGCGGCGCCAGGACTGATACCGGCCCGGAGTGAACGGGAGTCGTGGACGACAGTTCCAGATCGCAAGGTCATGACCGGTATTAGCGACCGGTCACCCTCATACTCCTGGCCGGACGTATCCCGGAACGTGCATTCACCTCGCTCGAGTGCGAAGACAGCGATATCGGCAACCGAACCTGGTGCCAGCGATCCCAGCTCCGGATGCCCAAGCAGTAGCGCAGGTGTCGATGTTGTACGAAGCACGACGTCGTGAAGGCTCATACCGAGCGCCAGGAAGCCAGACATCACCGTCGGCAGGCCGATGACTGTCGAGATCGAATATGCGTGTATGTCCGTGCTGATGGTGTCCGGCACGAATTCGTTGCCGAGCATCACGGACGCGACGGTGGCGTCGAAGCTTCCCATGCCGTGGCCCACATCGAATGCGACACCTCGTTCGCGCGCCGCGAGCACCTCTGGCCTGATGCGCCCGGTTGAGTCGATCAGCCGGTTTCCCCAGCCGGTGCAGCAGTGCGTGACGATGTCACCGGTCCGCAGGAAGCTCAAGATTTCTCTAAGCTCCGGTGGGTTATCGCCGATGTGCACCATGAGCAGCTTCCCAGCCTTGTCCGCGGCGATCCGAGCCCGTCTAAGCGGCTCAAGCCCATTCCGGCCGACCGCCGCGTCCTCGATTCTCGCCTTCACGCCGACCAAGATGTCGTCATTGCCCAGCAAGCAGTTCACACAGTCCTCGATCGAGCTGTACCGAAGATCCTCGAGTTCTCGCGCGAGCCGGATGCTCGTCGTCCCGATGGTGGAGATGTTCAGCAGCGCGAGGATGCGCTGCTCTGTGCGCTCCACCGCCGAGCGCCGGAAGGCGCCGAACAGGTGTGCCCCGGAACTGCCAGCGTCCACCAGAGTCGTCACCCCGGTAGCTGCACCGCACCGATCGACGTCCACTCCGAGATCCTGGCCAGCAAATACATGGGCGTGCATGTCGATCAGGCCCGGCGTCACGAGGTAACCCGTCACGTCGATTACCTCGCGTGCGACGTCAACCCGGATCGATGTCTCCACAGATGCGACGCGTCCACCGTCCACGGCGACATCCATCAAGCCGGTCAGCCCATTGCCAGGATCGACGATCTCGCCGCCGCGGAGAAGCAGATCGAACACAATCATCAGCCTCTGGACAGCCCGCGTCGCAATGCAGCGACCACGCGACGGCTATGCCGCGAGGCGCACACAGCGAACATGACGTACTCCATCTGCGCCAGCACAGTAAAAGACCATGACCACGTCGTTTGCCCCTGTCAACGCCAATGCGGGTGATCCGAAAGTCGCCCCCCACATGGTCCCCCACAACGGACCTTCAGGACTCCTGCCCTCCGCCACAGAGGCTCTTTCACCAGTCACCGCGCGAAGCTCGTCATCCCAGACGACGACCTCCGCGTCGGTCAGCCAGGTACCGCCGAAGTCTTCGCTGACCGTCACGCGGATTCCCGCGGGAGCCGCTTTCCGGGTAAAAGCGACGAGAAGCCTGCCGTCGGGGAGGACCAAGGGATAAAGAGGTCCCCCGCAGAGCGGGGTGTCGGCCGGAGGCGACCATGACAGGCCACCGTCGTCGCTCCATCCACAGCGAGCAGCCAGGGTGCTGTCGCTAGCCACATCGTGCGTCCATGCAAGAGTAAGGAGCCTGCCATCGGGCAACGCGGCGAACCGCTGGTCGTAGTACACGACGCGTTTATGAGGATCGTTGAGTGTCGGCCCCGCGTCCGCCCAGTGCTGCCCGCCGTCGGTCGACACCGCCGCAAACGCGTGGTAGTGCGCTTGCCAGCCCGCAATGCGGGGCAGGGTGTGCCGCTCCATCGGCAACAGCAGCCGGCCACCGGCAACCTCAGTGACAGGGCCACAGGGAATCGCCCACTCGTCGGCGTGACGTCTAAGATCCACGCTTGACACGATCGGCCGGGACCCGGATCGATGAACAGCTATAAGCGCGTCCGCGTCAACGATCCCGCCTACAGCGGATACCCAATCCGGCTTGCCGGGAGTGGTCATGCTGAACCGGGCGAGCGCGAGTACGACGCTCCCATCGGTCAAGCTGCCGAGCTGAGGTCCTGCGTGGGCGACAGGCCCGGAGTTGGTCGTTGGCTCGGCGAGTGGCGTTGTCTCCCCCTGCCACGAGCGCCCGCCGTCCCGTGATCCGTAGAGATGGAAACGGCGGTCGGCGCTTGCCCTCGCCTGACCTACAGCGAATCCGGCCAGTAGCTCTGGAAGCCCTCCGGAGTGCGTTGCGCACAGGGTCGTGTGTGAAGCCTCGCAGGCCTGAAAGGATGGATAGGGATTGCGGTAGACTACGACGTCGTCGAGGACACAAATCTGGCTCAAGATCAGCCACCCTCCAGCGGTATGCCCGGCCGGGGCCTCGCGGCGAACTGAACGGCTTGGCCGGTACGCCACGACCGGTACGCCGCTTCGACCATCGCGACGGCCCACCTCCCATCCTCGGCGCTCACCGATGGAGGGCGACCGGCGCGGACCGATTCGGCGAAGTCACGAAGCTGCGCAGCACAGCCATCCAGGCGCTCGGGATGAAACGGGTTGGCAGCAGCAGAACCGCCGAAGTAACGGTCGAGGGTTCGCCATCCGCTGCGATCACCGATCCGAAGTTCGCCGTACAGGTCGAGATCGATCACCCCGGTTTCGCCGACGATCACCAGTCGTCCGTTGGACTCGATGCCAGGTTCGGGCAACTCGAAACTCATCCACAGCTGCGCGAGAACGCCGTTCGTCAACTCCACGTGCACCATCCCGCTCATGGCGGGTGGCAGCGGAATGCGGTAGTTCGCAAACGACGCAAAGATCACGCCTGGGTCGGCACCGCCGACGGCGCGGATGAGGTCGCAGGCATGACTTCCCCAGTCGAGAAACACACCGCCTTCGGCCGGGTCGTCCAGCCAGCCCTTTTCTGGAGTGTCATATCCGGGGGTCAGGCCTGAGAGCCGCAGCATCGTGACACGCCCGATCTCGCCCCTATCCAACGCCTGCTTGGCGCGCAGGTAGGTCCGGCGGAACCGGAATGTTTTGATCACCGACAGAGTCGTGCCCTGGCAAGCTGCCGCTTCGATCATCGCATCGCAGTCATCGGCGCTGATGGCCATCGGCTTTTCGACAAGGACATGGCACCCGGCGTTCACCGCCTGCACGGTGAGGTCGCGGTGGCTCGAATGGGGTGTCGCGATGAGCACCGCATCCACGTCGGGCCTTGCCAGAAGGCTGTCCATCGAGGATTCGACCGCGACGGAGTAGTGCTGCCCCAGCGCCGGGGCCCGACGCCCGCCGAACACGGCCGACAACCCCATGCCGGTTTGGTAGGTCGCGACCGTCTCAGCGTAGACCCGGGCCATCGCGCCGGAGCCGACGATCCCCACGCCAAGCTGGCTGTCATCCGACACAGCGCACATTCTTCCTAAGACGTCGACAATATGCAATCGGCAATCGGCAGGTTAGAGTGAGCCATGCTGCGCGGCGTCCTGGTCCCCATCCCTACCCCCCTGACGGAGACAGGAGACGTCGACACCGCGGCCCTCGGCAGGCTGGTCGCCCACACCGTCGACAGCGGTGTGGATGGTCTGTGGCTTCTGGGTACCATCGGCCGATTCGATCTTGTCCCGGACGGGCAGCAGCGTCGTCTGGTTGAGGCCGTATGCGATATGGCCGCCGGGCGCACGCATCTGGTCGTCAACGTTAGTGATCTTGGGACAGCCCGAACCATCCAGCGGGCACAGCTCTTCAAGGACCTCCCGATCGACGCGTACGCCGCGCTGCCCCCGTGGTTCCGCCCGTACCTACCTGGTGAGGTACTCGACTACTTCCGGCAGCTTGCGGACGCGTTGCCCGAGCCGCTAATGCTCTACAACGCGACGTGGACCTGCAACGCTCTAAGTCTCGAGCAGATGCAGATGCTGGCAGCTCACGAGCGGATCGTGGGGGTGAAGGACACCGACCAGGGACTCAGCCGGATGCAGAACTGGCCGGCGGCAGACCGCCGCGCTGTGGGGTTCAGCTATCTGCATGCAACCCACCTGTTGGCGACGAGCGTTCGCTTGGGGTCAGATGGTCTCGCGGGTGGGCTCACGGGGGTGGTTCCAGAACTCGCCGTCGCGATCTGGCGGGCCACGCAGGCCGGGAATCACGCGACGGCGGACCGCCTGCAGGGCCTGTTCCTCACACTTGCGCGCGCTGTAGATCTCGGCCCAGACGTCGCGTGCCTAGAGGTGCTCTTCCGCACGCGCGGTCTCTGCAGCCGGATGTCCGCCTCACCTCAGCACGAACTGGCGACGGAGACGACCATCCTCGTTCAGCACGTCCTCGAAGGCGTCTTGGCCGAGATGGCAGAAGCGTACTGCGGCCTTATTGCCGGCTCCCCGCGATCGCCCAGGTAACACCATGACCATCATCTGCCGGCGTGCGTCGCTTGCCGACCTGGCAGCGGTATCAAGATCTACAGCCGAGCTCAACTCAGAGGTTGCCGGTCAGCTCGACCCCACGGTCAGCCTGACCTGGCCGGAAGAGAACTCACCTGAGGGATACCGGGCCCATCTCGGCGACCCCCGCTGGCTCATCCTCGTCGCTGACGCTGGCGGTACGGTGGTCGGCTGCCTGGTAGGCGTCATCGACCAGCCAGCCTGGCGGACCGTTCCCGTTGCAACCATCTTCAGCCTGCAGGTGTCTGCCGACCGTCGCGGCCAGGGCGTCGGCTCCGCGCTCGTCGACGCATTCACAGCCTGGGCGGTGGAGCGGTCTGTGCATGTGCTGGAGGTGAGCACCTACACCGCCAACTCAGCCGCACTTCGCTTCTACCAGCGGCACGGATTCAGCCCCTACACGTCCACTCTCCAGCGGGTCCAGAGCGCCGAGCGTTCCAGCTGACTAGACGTCCCCGACGCTCGCCGGCCACTGGGCAAGTGATTGTCGATCATCTACAATCGATGATCTGTCACCTTGGAGGTGAACAGCATGGATCCCATGCAGGCCGAGACCTATACCGATCGTGGCTACGCAGTCATCCGCGACGTCATTCCCCCGGATCAACTCCATGACCTTTGTGAGGTAACTGACTCCCTGATGGAGCAAGCTCGCGGCCTGGATCGGAGCAACAACCGCTTCGATCTTGAACCAGGTCACACGTCCGAGACGCCGATGGTGCGCCGGATCAACGATCCAGTCACCGCTCATCCATTGTTCGACGAACTGATGCGATCTGGCGTGCTCCTCGACCTGGTGAGCGAGCTCGTCGGTCCGGATATCAGATTCCAAGGTAACAAGCTCAATACGAAGTCTGGCGGCGGTGGAAGTGCCGTGGAGTGGCATCAAGACTTCGCGTTCTATCCGCATACGAATGATGATCTGCTCGCTGTCGGCATTGCGCTGGACGACTCGACGCTCGACAACGGTTGCCTCATGGCGGTACCCGGCTCACACCATGGGCCGGTGCTCGACCACCATCACGATGGTGTCTTCGCGGGGGCCATCAGCCCGTCGCGTTCCGGTATCGACTTGGAAGAAGCTGTCCCTCTCGAGGTGTCGGCGGGAGACATCTCGATCCACCATGTCAAGCTTGTGCACGGCTCAGCGCCCAATCGATCAGAACGCCAGCGTCGTCTGCTGCTCTTCCAATATGCAGCGGTGGATGCGTGGCCTCTCCTTCCCCTGTTGAGCATCGATGCGTTCGACGCGGCGATTGTGCGAGGTAGTCCGACCACACAGTTCCGGATGATGGCCGACGCGATCCGCATCCCGTTGCCGGAGCCGGCCTCCGTTGGCTCCATCTTCGAGATTCAGCAGTCGGCACATGAGCGTCCGCTCGCCGACGTCCAGTAGCGAAATATGCGTGGGGCCGCAATCACCGAGGTGGCCACATGGCCAGACAGCGCATCCAGTACGTACAGCTGAAGCCAGTTTGGCTTGACCACCCTGGGAATTCGCGCAGTTCATCACGCGATCCGTCACAAACGTATGGCGGCGCACCTATTAGTCGCCATCATCGGGCAAGCCTTCGCCAACGTAAAGGGCGCCAGGCGCACAAGGGCATTCCTCACCAAGACTAACTGCAGACAGCAACCGCGAGGGGATCGGAAGGTGTTTGGAAGGTGTTTGGAAGCGTCAGGCAGGAGATCCGCGCCGAGCTCGACCAGATCCGTTCTGATGGCCTGTTCAAGGCCGAACGCGTCATCGTCAGCCCGCAAGGATCGAGCATCCGCGTTGAAGACGGAAAGCAGGTCATCAACCTCTGCGCGAACAACTACCTGGGTCTGGCCGATGACCCACTCGTCCTCGCGGCCGCACGACGTGCCCTGGAAGAGTGGGGGTATGGCCTGGCGAGCGTGCGGTTCATCTGCGGGACCCAGGACATACATAAACAGCTTGAGCGGCGCATCTCGGGCTTCCTCGGCACCGAGGACACGATCCTCTACTCCTCGTGCTTCGACGCCAATGGTGGCCTGTTCGAGACGGTGCTAGGCGAGCAAGACGCGGTCATCAGTGACGAACTGAACCACGCGTCGATCATCGACGGCATCAGACTATGCAAGGCTCGACGGCTGCGGTACCGCAATCGTGACGTGGCCGACCTGGAAACGCAGCTGAAATCCAGTGCCGACGCCAGGCGCCGGCTGATCGCGACCGATGGCGTGTTCTCCATGGACGGTTACGTGGCACCGCTCCGCGAGATCTGCGATCTAGCGGAGCGGTACCATGCCATGGTCATGGTCGACGACTCCCACGCGATTGGGTTCGTCGGTGCGCACGGTCGCGGAACACCAGAGCTGCATGGTGTTACCAACCGCGTCGATGTAGTGACAGGAACGCTGGGCAAGGCTCTGGGTGGCGCGAGTGGCGGCTACACCAGCGGCCGCCAGGAAGTCATAGACCTACTCCGCCAGCGTTCACGGCCATACCTCTTTTCCAACTCCGCGGCGCCAGCCGTGGCTGGTGCCACGCTAGCAGTCCTCGACCTGCTCGAGGGCGGCAGCGATCTGCAGGCCCGGTTGCAGGAGAACACAGCGTGGTTCCGCGGGCGGATGACTGGGCTTGGCTTCGATATCCTGCCCGGCGACCATCCGATAGTCCCTGTGATGATCGGAGACGCGGCCCGCGCGACCCGGATGGCTGACCTCCTCCTTCAAAAGGGCATCTATGTGATCGGCTTCAGCTATCCGGTGGTCCCAGTCGGTAAGGCCCGGATCAGAACGCAAGTATCAGCTGCTCATACCCGCGAGGACCTCCAGACAGCTGTGGCCGCCTTTGCGGAAGCTCGCGACGAAATGAGCTAATCCTGCAGTGGGTCACCCGCTGCTTGGAAGTCACATTCCCGGCGTCGCTGGACGTCGCTCAGGCCGTTGATCGGGCACGTAATTCCCCAGGTCTGAGGGGGCTGACGCTCACGTAATTCCCCACTGCGATCACGTAGTGAGGATGGAGTTGCCGACCGCGACCAGGGCGCGTTGTTTGCCGCGGCGCCGGGCGAGCCGGTGGTAGCGGGAGCCGAGGAAGGTCTTGGTCCGGGCGGCGCCCATAGCGGCCTCGCCGAGGGCGCTGGCGATCCACGGGTTGCCCTTACCGGTGGACCCAAGCCTGTTTTTGCCTGCGGACTGCGGGCCTTGGGCACGTACTTGGCCCAGGAGACCAGATGGCCGGCGGTGGCGAAGCGGGCTTGCGCGGCGATTGCAGCGTCGTGGGCGCGGCCGATGGCGGCGACAATTGACAGGTCGAACTCCCTGGCCGTTGCCGTTCCGGCTCCCGGGAATCGAGGTTAGCGGCTGTCCGCGCTCACCCACTCGGGGAAAGCGGATTTCCAGTTTTCGCTGATTATCCGGTCCTGGACCTCCGCAGGGATTACCGGCAGTCCAGTGCCCGAGACCACTTGATTGACGGTCCGGAGCCCTTGGATGACCTGGCCGAGGGTGGCCGATGGGAAGTCCGATCCGAGCAGCAGTTTGTGGGTAACGCCGTACTCCATTGCCGTCACCATCGCCTGCCAGTACCGCCATGGGCGGTAGTGCACGGCCGAGATGTCGGCGTACATGTTCGGGGATTTGCGGAGCAAGGCGACCAGGTCCTCCTCCCATGGGTGGCCGAAGTGCGCGACGATGATCCGCAGCTCGGGAAAGTCCATGGCGACGTCCTCAAGCTGCAGCGGGGAGGCCCAGCGCAGCCGCGCGGTGCTGGGGAACGTGGTGCCCTGGTGCCAGATGGTTGGTATTCCGAGTTCAGCGGCCTTCGCGAAGAGGGGCCAGTGCGTGCGGTCGGTAGGGTCGAAATGCTGGTAGGTGGGGCCCAGCTTGAGGCCTTTGAGGCCTAGCTCGTTGACGCAGTACTCGAGCTGATCAACGCAGGCGGGATCGTTCGGGTCCACGGAGCACCAGCCGACCAGCTTCTCGGGATGCTGTGCCACATAGTCGGCTATCAACTCGTTGGGGACCCAGACGCCGGTGGCACGAGCCTGCAATCCAAAGACAACGACCCGGTCCGCAGCGGAGCACGCTTGCCAGTGGTCTTCCGGGAGCGAGTCGTAGGAGTGCAGATCGAGCCGCGCGGCGTACGCTGCCCCCCCGGACTGCGTCAGCTTGACCAGTTTGGACGCCAGCGCTTCGGCGGCGAACTGCTCGCTGACATGGTCGGGGTACCACATCAGGTGGCTGTGGACGTCGACAATCACGATCTGCCTTCCTCGGTCAAGCAGGCCGACCTGGGCTGCCTGCCGCGGCCGGAAGCGATCGTCACCGGGCACTCCCTGCCGCGGCGTACGGAGGTCCCAATGCTGGCGGCCGTATGCCCAGCGATGCGGGTATCTCCAGCCGCAGCGTCAGCTCCATGCCGCCGAACGCCTGGCCGATGCGCAGGTCACCGGAAATGGAGATGAGCGCCAAGGCTTCCGCGGGTTCCAGTCTGAGCTGGTCCTGCAGGGCCGTCATCATTTCCGAGACCGCCTCCCGCCGGGCATCAGCGAATTCCATGGCCGTGGTCATGACGATGACGTGTCCTGGGGTCTGCGCCCAGGGCCACCGCAGGGCGGCGCCCTTGGACACGCCGATCGTCAGGGTGACTTCGGCGCCTATCTCGAGGCCGACTCCCGATAGTTCGCCGTCGCCCTGGCAGGCGTGTACATCGCCCACGTATAGCAGGGCCCCGGAAACGAATACGGGCAGATAGATCCGTGTGCCCGGCGCGACAATCGGGTGGTCCATATTGCCGCCGTACCTGCCCGGCAAGCCGGATTGGGGCGCGTCGCCGGCGGGTGCGGTCCCGATGCAACCGATCATGGGAGCGGTGGGGAGCAGGATCGATTCGGAAAACCGGACTTGGCCGTGCTGGGATGCGCAGATCCGTCCGAGCGGCCGTGGGATCCGGCCTGGCTCAAGCGGGCCGACGTGCGCATGGCCGCCGCACCACCCCGCCGGGTCCAGTGTGATGCGGTCGATATCCACCACCAGGGCATCACCGGGCTCGGCGCCCTCCAGGTACAGCGGGCCGGTCAGTGGGTTGCCCATGCCAGGCGTTGCGCGCGGTAGTTCGAACAGTGAGCCGGGTTCGCGGTCGAGCAGAGCCCCGGCGCGCGCGTCATGCGTCTCGAATACCACGGTTGTGCCAGGTGAGACCGATGCTCGCGGCGGGCGCGAGCAATCGTACAGATAGCTCACAGTCTCACGGGTCAGCCGGGTGACCGGCGCCACGGCGGTCACGCGCCGTTCCCCGCTGTACCGCCCGCCGCCCCGAGGGCGAACGTGGCGTCCGGCTCCCAGCTCAGCACGACATTGTCGCCAGCCCGGAATGGTGCCGCTCGCCGCTCGCTGAGCTGTTGGCTCACGATCCGGCCGAGCGCGGGCGTGTCCACTAGGTAGTGCGTCAGCGGTCCCAGATACATGATGTCGTGCACCATCCCATACACCCGGCACTCTTTCCCGTCCGCACCGGCGGCCGCTCCATCGGCGTCGAGGCGGGGACGCATCCGCACCTGCTCGGGCCGGATCGCGACCTGCAGGAAGGTGCCGGGCTGCGTCCCGCCCGGCACCCCGACGGTCACCTGCTGGGCTTGGCCGAGGCGGGATACTCCCAGCAAGCCGGTGACCTCGTCAAGGCGCAAGGGAAACGCGTTGAGGCTGCCGACGAAGTCGGCGACGAACGGGTGGCTCGGGGATTCGTAAATCTCGCGGGCGGTACCCACCTGGAGCAGCCGGCCCTGGCTCATGATGCCGATCCGGTCCGACATCAGCAGCGCTTCCTCCTGGTCATGGGTGACATACAGGAAAGTGGTGGAGAGCTTGTGCTGGATGGTCTTCAGTTCAAGCTGCATCCGCTTGCGTAGCTTGGCGTCCAAAGCGCTGAGCGGCTCGTCGAGCAACAGCACCGCCGGCTCGTTCACCAGCGCCCTGGCCAGGGCGACCCGTTGCTGCTGGCCGCCGGAGAGCTGGCTGGCGCGACGGTTCTCCAGCCCGCTCACTCCCACTGTTTCGAGCATCGCCTCGGTGCGGTGCCGGGCCTCCGCTTTCGGGACGCGCTTGATCTTCAAGCCATAAGACACGTTCTCCAGCACGGTCATGTGCGGGAAGAGTTCGTAGTTCTGGAACACCATATTGGCGTTCCGCTTGTTGGCGGGGCGTTCGGTGACGTCGGTGCCCTGGATGAAGATTGAGCCGTGATCAGGCTGCTCGAATCCGGCGACCATCCGCAGCGTCGTGCTCTTGCCGCAGCCGCTCGGACCAAGCAGGGAGAAGAACTCACCTTGCCGGATCTCCAAACAGACCTCGCTCACCGCCAGCACGGGACCGAAGTACTTGGTCACGCCGTCCAGCCGGACGACCGGGGGCGAAGTGTCTGTCACGGAAGCTCCAAGACGGATGTCCTAGCGGCGAAGAAAGCCAGCGCCATGGTGATGAGGAGCAGCACGGACCCGATCGCGTTGAGGCCGGGGTTCACGCCGAGATTTATCCGGCCGTACAGGACGAGCGGAAGGGTCTGCTGCGACCCGGCGGTGAAGAACGCGATCACGAATTCGTCCGCAGAGATGGCCATGGACAAAAACATGGCGCCAAGGATGGCGGGACGCAGCAGCGGCAGGGTCACCGTCCGGAAGATGGTGAACGAACCGGCGCCCAGATCCCTGGCCGCATCGAGGAGACTGAACCGGAATCGCTCGAGAGCGGCCGCGAAAACGAGGAACACGAACGGCAGCGCCAAGATGACATGACCCGCGATCGTGGCCCAGATCGAGAAGCCCGCACCGATCGCATGGTAGAACGAGGCAAGCCCGATGCCGAAGAGCAGCGCGGGGAAGGCCAGGGGCACCAGGGGAACGGTGAAAATCACGGTTCGCCATCGCTGGCTGAGGCGGGCGGCGCCGAGCGCCCCGGTCAGCCCCAGCGCGGCGCTGACCACCGCCGTCACGACCGCTGCCAGAGCCGTTCTACGGAACGCGGCGACCACGAGCGGATCCGTCGCGACCTGGTGATACCAGCGGAGCGAGAATGCGGTGAACTGAAGGTTCATGTTGGCTGTCGGGTTGAACGATACGGCGAGGACGACGGCGAGCGGGGCGAACAGGAAGAACAGCATGAGGGCCACGTATACCCACGCCGCCGTCCTGGCCCCGGCACGGCGTGGGCGGGTCCGGCGGCCCGTCACCGGGTCACCAGCCGCAGCAGCCAGGAAATGATGCCGAGCATCACGACGACGCTTGCGATCAGCGTCAGCGCTATCGCGGCCCCAAGTGGCCAGTCGAGCGTCTGACCGAACTGGTACAAGATCTGGTTTCCGACGAACTGATCGAGAGGGCCGCCGAGAAGTTGCGGCGTCACCCACTCTGCCATGGTCGCGATGAAGCAGAAGGCGAACGCGGCACGTATCCCACGGCTGGTGAGAGGCAGGACGATGGTGCGGGCGATGCGAACCCGCGACGCCCCGAGATCGGTGGCCGCTTCCAGCAGCTTTGGCGAGATGTTCTGCATCGCGGAGAAGATGGGCAGGACGCCAAGCGGTATCAGGAAATTAAGCAGGGCAACAATGATGGCAAAGTTGCTGTTGAGCAGGAACCCTGCCGGATGGCTGATTAGGCGCAGGCGGACGAGCAGGCCGTTCAGGATGCCATCGGCGCCTAGCATTGTGCGCCAAGCGTAGATCCTTACCAGGTAGCCGCCGAACAAGCTGACCAGGACAAGAAAGTACAGGATCCGCCGGGCACCGGGCAGCACGTACATGAGTATGTGGGAGAACAGGTAGCTTACGATGACGACGCCGACGGATACCCCAAGAGCGATTTTAAGCGTTCGGAAGTAGAAGGCGCGCAGAGCGGGGTTGCTTAGGGCCTGCATGTAATTAGACAGCGTGAGCTTCGCGCTGAAATTAAAATTGGAGTAGGTGTAGAAACTGTAGGCGACCAGCACGATCAGCGGGACGACGAACAGCAGCACGAAGTAGATGGTCGGCGGTGCGAGCAGCAAGGCCGTGGTGACCCCCCGGCGCCGCGCCCACGACCTGCGTCTCAGCTGCCGTGGTGGTCCCGGTCGTGGGGCCGCATCATCCGCAGGCTGCGGTCCGGGCGAGCCCTGGACCAGTCCCGCTGTGACGTCCGTCACCCGTCGCCCGCGCGGCTAGTGCCCGGCTGTGATGCTCTGCCAGGCATTGTTCCAGTCCTGGAAGTTCATGATTCCTTTCGGCGTGTTGTTGGGCGGCGTGGGATTGGGGAACTGGATCAGGTCCTGAGCCGGAGTGACGATGTGCTCGACGAGCGAGTAGTTGTAGATGCGATCGCTCTTTCCCAGGTAAGGCACGGCCTTGGAGTTCGTGGTCCCCGAGCTGATCGAGGTCGCCAGAGCGGCCTCGACCTTGGGCTGCAGCACATAGTTGATGTATGCGAGCGCGCAGGCGGGATGTGCCGCGGTGACCGGGATCCCGAGGGAGTCGAACCAGCCGCCCAGGTCCTTCTTATAGAACCCGTACCTCAGCGTCACGCCCTTGGCCTTGGCGAAGTTGAGCATGGCCTCCCAGCCGGTCATGTCGATCGGCACGTCGCCGGCCACGAGCCGGTCGGTTCCGTCCTGGTAGCTGGTGGTGAACGCCTGAGCGTTGGCGACCAGCTGGCGGGTCTGAGCGACTACCACGTTGAACTGCGCACGGGTCAGCAGCGGGGCCTTGGTGTAGCCGTCCTCCAGCGCCAGCAGGTCCATGATGGCGTTCGAATTGAACAAGACAAACTTGTGTTTCCACTGAGGTTTCAGCAACTCGAGCGCGCTTGTCGGCGGGTGCGAGACAAGCTTGGGGTTATAGACGAACGGGCCATCGCCCCACCCGATTGGCGCGCCATAGACGGTGCCGTCCTTGCCCTGGATGAGGCTGTTCTTCGACACGCCTATAAAGAGATCCTTCCACGCGGTGAGCCGGGCCGTGTCAAGAGGGCGCACGATGCCAGCGGCAATCATTCGCTGCGCGTACCACATCGGGACTGTCATGAGATCGTAGGGCTGGCCCACCTTGATGGCGGAAATAGCGGTTGGCCAGTCCGCGACGTTCGTTTCTGCGATCTTCATGTGGTATTTCTGCTGAAAGGCGGCCGTCACCGCCTTCCCGTCCTCGCCGGCTAGGCCCAGGAATCGCAGCGTCACGCCCTTGCACGAGGCGGCGCTCAGAGCCGCCACCGCCTTGGTCGTTCCGTTCTGCGAGCCGGCGCACGCTGCGACGAGAAGCGCCGTCGAACAGGCGATGCCAATTAGCCGCGATCTCATCGGGCACGCCTCCCAGTCGCCTGCCCCGGTAGCCGGGTTATGGCTTTTAGCAGAAGAGGCTCTTCCTCTACCTTCCCGGGGATGCTACTGTTCTGCCGAGCAGGTGTCAAGGGGAGTAGGTGCGCTACTCTTCAGATCAGTTGGCCTGCCGGGGAGTGAGAAGGCTGGAGATCACAAGAACACGGCTCAGCGACCACCTGGTGGTGCATTTCGCCCGCCAGATCGTCAGCGGTGCCCTGGCACCAGGCGACCTGCTTGATGCCGAGCCGGATCTCGCGGCTCAGTTCGGGGTGAGCAAGCCGACGGTGCGCGAGTCGTTGCAGTCCTTGGCCGCACTCGGCATGGTGCGCGTCCAGCAGGGCAAGCGAACCGTCATTCTGGACGACGAAGCCTGGGACTTCCTTGCCCCGGTAGTCCAGGAAGCATTCCAGATGGAAGGCCGGGAGCAGGAACTCGCCGAGCAGTTGTATGAGGTCCGGCTGATCTTGGAGGCTGGTTCGGCGGACAAGGCGGCTGAGCGCGCGTCGGAGACGGACATCGGCCAGCTGCGCACGCTGATCGCGGCGATGCGGGCGATCACCGAGACAACCCGCAACCTGGACGACTTCCTCCGCCTGGACCGAGCGTTCCACGAGATGGTCGCCAAGGCGTCGGGGAACCTCGCGCTGCGCCAGGTCATCCGCAACGTCCATCAGTTTCTGTCCAGCGCGTGGTCCAGCGCGACGATCACTGAACAGGAGCTTCCGCACCTCACTGACTTGCATTCCGCGGTTGCCGAGGCGATCGCCCGCGGGGATGCCTGGGCTGCCCGGCAGGCCATGGAAGCTCACCTCGCTGAGGCAGCCGCCAAACAGGCACGCCGCCGGGAGCAGTTGCAAGCGCACAACCACGCCACCAGCCGGAGCGCGGTCCATCAGCCCAAGAACCGTACACAGGACTATGGCCAGCGCTGGAGCGGCCGGGAAGAGGACGCAAGGTGAAATCACGCAGCGCACTCGAGCGCATCGGCATCGGACCCCTGACATCGGTCCAGCCGAGCACCAAGCGCTTCCCGGACGGCGCCGAGTTCCGGTTGGAGATCCCCAGCGTGGAAGGACCGCGCGCGCTGGGGGCGGTTATCAGCGCCGCCGCGGAGTTCGGCGTAGTCATCAACCGGGTGTCCCAGGGCAGCGGAGGGATGTTGCTCACCGATGCCGAACTCAGGGACATGGCGGCCCTCGGGATGGAAGCCGGGCTGGAGGTGGCGCTGTTCGTTGGCCCCCGGGCCGGGTTTGACACCGGTGTCGTCAGCCGCTCGGGTGCCGGTCCGGCCCACTACGCGGCCATCCGCGGCCTTCGGCAACTGGGGTATGCCGTGGCGGATGTGGCACGGGTCGCCGAAGCCGGAATCCGGAGCTTTCTGGTCGGTGACATCGGACTTCTTTCCGCGCTGACGGACCTGCAGCAAGCCGGTGAATTGCCGGTGGACATCACCTGGAAGATGTCCGCGTACTTCGCCAGCACGAACGCCTCGACGCTGAGAGTGCTGGAGCGGCTCGGCGCGGGAACAGTCAACATTGCCGCGGATATCACGCTGACCGACCTGGCGGAGATGCGCGCCCACGTCGACCTTCCCATCGACCTCTACCTGGAGACGCCCGACTCGATGGGCGGCATCGTCCGTGGTCATGAGATCGCCGAGTTCATCGAAGTGGGTGCGCCGTTGTACGTGAAGATGGGCCTCTGCAACGCGGGCAGCGCCTACCCGAGCGGCGCTCACATGGACGACGCCGTAATCGCGATGGTGCGCGAGAAGGTGCACCGCAGCGCGGTCGCGCTCGAGTGGCTGCACCGCGAACGGCCCGGTTCGGTGCAGTCGAAACCCAACGCGGCCGGGCTGGCGGTCCCGCAGCCGTCCACGGGGCAGGCGGCGGCCAGCTGACGTCATTGACAGGCACGCGCCCGGAGCTTCCGCGGCGGAGGGAAGGTGGTGGATGTCGGCAGGGCTGCTCCTGTTCGAGGAGATGACCAGAGACGCGCTTAGCGCGATCGCGGCGTCGGCGCTGGCGGTGGTCCCTGTGGGAGCGACCGAGCAGCACGGGCCGCACCTTCCCGCCGGAACGGACGCGATGCATGCTGAGCACGTAGCGCGTGGCGCAGCGGCCAGGATCGCCGACCGCGTCCCCGTGGTCGTGACCCCGACGCTGGCCTTCGGCTGTTCACCGCACCACCTCCCGTTCGGCGCCACGATCTCGCTGTCAGCCGGGACCCTTGCCCGGGTACTGCACGACATCGGCGTGTCGCTTGCCGCCGCGGGCTTCCGTCGGCTGTTCGTGGTCAACGGGCACGGGGGCAACCACGAGTTGATACAGGTGGCGGCCCGTGACATGGCACTCCAGCTATCCATCTCCGTTGCGTGTGGGTCGTGGTGGGCGATCGCCAGGGACACGCTAGTCGCCGCCGGGGCGGCGCAGGACGCCCGGCTGCCCGGCCATGCGGGGGGTTTCGAGACATCGCTCATGCTCGCGCTCCGCCCCGGCCTGGTGGCTGAACCCCGCCCGCACCGGGACGTCTCGGCCATGGGCGATCCGCTGGCGTTCTGGTCGGGAACGCGTGTGGAAACGCCGTGGGCCTGGCAAAGCATTGACGGCTATACCGACAGCCCTGCCCGTGGCACCGCCGAACGCGGCCGGCGCTTCCTCGAGGCCGGCATGCAAGCCGTCGCGGAGGCGATGCTCGGCTTCATGGAGACAACCGGCCCTGGAGGGGCCGCCGCTGCCGGGCAGCTGCCCATGGCAGCCCGAGAGGAGGGACCCACGTGACGGACTTCGAGCAGGCAATCCAGGCAATCTCCACCGACCGGGTCGTCGAGCTGGCCACGGCCTTTTGCTCGATACCGTCGCCAGGCGGGCAGGAAGGCGCCCTGGCTGAGGCGATCGCCCAGACGTTGAGCCAGCCGGGCATCGATGTCCATTTGGAAGAGGTTGTGGCTGGGCGCCCTAACGTGATCGCGACCGTCACCGGCACCGGCCAGCGGCCGCCGCTCGTCCTGAACGGCCACCTTGACGCCGCCATGCACCCCAGCGGCTGGAGCCATGATCCACATGATCCGTGGGTGAAAGAAGGCCGTCTTTACGCGGGCGGCATCACCGACATGACGGGTGCCGTCGCCGCGATGACGGCGGCGACGGAAGCGGCCGCCCACTTCAGCATGCCCGGCGATCTGATCTTCCAGGCGGTCATGCACCATGACGGCACCGGCCTGGGCACGAAGTACGCGCTCGCCAGCGAAGGTCCATGTACCGGCTTCGCCATCTGCGGCGAGCCATCGTCGCTGGCTATCCACACCGCGAACGGTGGCGCGCTCAAGTTTGAGGTGCACCTGTCCGGGCGGTCTGCGCACATCTCGCGGCAAGAGGAGGCGCTCGACACGCTACCGGCCGCGATCGCCGTCTACCGCGCGATCAACGCGCACAGCTTCACCCATCAGCCGCATCCGCGGCTGCCCAAGCTGCCGCGGCTGCTGATCGGCCAGTTGCTCGCCGGCACGGGGCCGGCCGCCGTCGCGGACTCGGCAGTCATCCGGGGCGACATCCGGACCGTGCCAGGGATGGACCGCCGCGGCGTGCGGGCCGAACTCGCCTCCGTCGTCGAGGCAGCCTGCCCGGCTCAAGTGCGCGCCTCGGTCCGGATTCTGTCCGGCCATCAGCCGTTCCTCGGCGCAACCGAAGGCCCGCTCGTCGACGCGATCGCCGCCGCGCACGGGGCCGTCAGGGGAAGCCCGCCGCAGATCACCAGCGATCTGCCCGGTCAGGCCTTCGTCACCGACGCGGCCTCTCTCGCGGATGCTGGCCTGGAGACCGTCGTCTACGGCGCCTGCGACTGGCATTACGCCCCGGACGAGTCAGCGGACATAGCCGAACTCGCGGACTCCGCCAGGGTCTATCTCGCGGTGGCGATGACGCTCGGCCTGGCCCAAGCCGAGACCGTGCCCGTTTCCCCGGCCATGCCGTCCGGCGCGGCGTAATGATCGTCGACTGTCACACCCACGTGGGGGCCGCCGAGCACTACTCGGCAGGGTTTACCGCAGACCTGGCCCGGTGCTGGCCAGAGGTAGAGATCATCGGGCAGGCGGCACCCGACCAGCACTGGCAGGCCATGCACCATGTTGACCGGGCGATCGTATTGGCGTTCGATGCGCCCGCTGCCGGGATCGTGGTCCCCAACGAGTATGTCGCGGACTACGTGAGCAGGCACCCAGGCAAGCTGATCGGCTTCGCGAGCGTCGATCCCGCTCGGCCGGACGCGGCCGAGCGGCTCACGTCCGCCGTCGGCCAGCTTGGCCTGCGCGGGCTCAAGCTCGGCCCCGTCTACCAGGGTTTCGACCCGGCATCTGCGGCCGCGCTGGCGGTGTTCCGGCAGGCGGAGGCGCTGGGAATCCCGGTGTTGTGCCATCAGGCCACCACCTTCGTCCAGAACTCGCCGCTGCGGTGGGCGCGCCCCTTCCTACTCGACGAGGTGGCAAGCGCCTGCCCGGACCTGGTGATCTGCGCGGCGCACCTAGGGCACCCGTGGTGTGCGGAACTGATGGCGGTGATCCGCAAGCATCCCAACCTCTACGCCGACGTATCTGCCCTGCATGCGCGGCCGATGCAGCTCTACTTCGCGCTGTCAAGCGCGGTCGAATACCGGGTCGCCGACCGGCTGCTGCTCGGGTCCGACTATCCGTTCGCCACAACGCAGCAGACGATCGACTCGCTGCGCCATGTCAACGACGTGGTCCGCGGGACCGGGTTCCCGCCCATCCCGACTGACGTCATCGAGTCGATCGTCAACCGCGATGCGCTTGCGGCGCTCGGCATCACCGGCAGGAGTGAGCGATGAAAATCACTGATATCGAGACCATCCCCGTGGTCGTCCCGCTGAGCCCGGAGCGGATGATCAGGGGTGCGCGCGGCGCGCATGATCGCTCACCGTTTCTGATTGTGCGGGTGCACACCGACGAAGGGCTGGCCGGCCTCGGCGAGGTGTCGTGCACACCGCGGTGGAGCGGGGAGGACGCGGTCACGGCCCGCCATGTCTGCGACGCCTACCTCAAACCCAGCCTGCTCGGCCAGGATCCAGCTGACGTGGAGCGGCTGTCCGGCGTGATGGGACAGGCAATCGTCGGCCACCATTTCACCAAGGCTGCGGTGGAGATGGCGCTGTGGGACCTGCTTGGCAAGGCCCTCGCTGTGCCGGTGTACCGGCTGCTGGGCGGCCAGATCCGGCCCGGGGCGAGGACGAAGTTCTCCGTCACGGCCGCGGAGCCCAGCCGCTCGGCCGCCGTGGCCCGCTGGGCTTGCGAACAGGGCTTTACCGCGATGAAGGTGAAGGTCGGGACCAGCCTCCCAGACGACGTGGCGCGGGTTGCCGCGGTCCGCGATGCCATCGGCGCCGATGTCCGGCTGGGAGTCGACGCTAACGGGGGCTGGACCCGGGCGACGGCGGCTGCGGCCGTCGCGCCGCTCGCCGCCGCGCAGGTCGCGTTCATCGAGCAGCCCGTGCCAGCACGTGATCTGCCAGGAATGGCCGACGTCCGGCACCGGTCGTCGGTTCCCGTCGTCGCCGACGAGTCTGTCGGCGTGCCCGAGGACGCGCAAGATGTCGTCCAGGCGGCGGCAGCCGACGTGCTCTCGGTCTACGTCGGGATGGCCGGCGGCATCGGGGCGGCCCGGCGGGTTGCCGCGGTGGCCAGCTCGGCCGGCGCCGGCTGGACGATCGGCAGCAACCTCGAACTGGGCATCGGCCTGGCAGCCCACATTCACCTGGCCGTGTCAACGCCGGGACTGGACGATGAGCGGGTGCCCTGCGACATCATCAGCACCTTCTATTACGACGACGACCTGCTGGTCCAGCCGCTGCCGATCCGGGCCGGCTGGGCACAGCCTCCCACCGGGCCCGGCCTGGGGGTCGAAATAGACGAGGACAAGCTGGCCCACTATCGCAGCGATGACTGACCCCCAGCGAATGAGCCGGCAAGGGGGGCTGCCGTGAGGATCCGCCGGGTCAGCGCCATCCCGGTGCGCGTTCCCCGGACCGCACGGTTCCTGCCCAAGACGGCGCATGGCGAGGTTATGGCCAGCGAGTACGTCCTGCTCGAGATCGAAGCCGATAACGGGGCTGTCGGGCTCGGAGAAGTGACCTGCTCGCCACGCTGGAACGGCGAGGAGGCCGCGGGCACGGTGGCGCTCGTCCACGGCCCGCTCGGGCAGGCCCTGAAAGGACTCGACCCATCGTCGTGGCCGGGCATCTCCGCGTGCCTGGACACCGCCTTCACCGCCCGGCCGTTCCTGCGGGCAGCGATCGAAATGGCCTGCCTGGACCTGGTGGCACGGCACTACGAGCAGTCGGCCGCGCAGCTGCTCGGAGGCGTCTGCCGGGACCAGATCGCCACCAAGTTCGTGCTGCCGGCCCGCGACCCCAGGCTGGTGCGGGCGATGGCGGAGGACCTGGCCGGCACCGGAGTGCGGGTCGTGAAGGTCAAGGTGGGCACCGGAGCCGACGGGGACATCGCCCGGGTGAGCGCCGTCCGGAGCGCACTCGGGCCAGGGGTGACGATAACCGTCGACGCCAACGAAGGCTGGCAGCCGGAGGAGGCCCGCCGAATCCTGGCAAACCTTGATCACCTCGGCGTCGCTGCCGTGGAGCAGCCACTCAGCCGGGCGGCCTGGACGGCGTCGGCCGGGCTGCGCACGCTCAGCTCCGCTGCCATCGTCGGTGACGAATCCATCTGGACGCTGCCGGACGTGTTCCGCTCGGCACAGACCGGGGCGTTCGACATGGTAAGCCTGTATCCGGGCAAATGCGGTGGCCTGCGGGCCACGCTCGTCATGGCACAGTCCGCCGCGGCGCTGGGGCTTGGCGTTACGTTCGGCAGCAACCTGGAGCTGGGCGTGGGCGCAGCCGCCCTGGCACACGTGATCGCGGCGTCACCCGTGCTCAGCCCGCTGGTGCCCGCGGATCTGATCGGGCCGCTGTACTTCGAGTCCTCGCTGATCACCGATCAATCCTTCATCGGATGGGGGACGGCGGCCGTGCCAGCGGGAGCGGGGCTCGGCGTGCGGCTCGATGCCGACGCGGTGGCCAAATACCGGACCGACCGGTGACCGGCCCTGGACCCGTCCGGTGCGCCCTTGTCGGCGCCGGGATGATCGGTGCCCAGCATGCCGCGGTGCTCGCCGGATCGCCGCTGGCGCGGCTCATCGGATGCTGTGATACCGACCCGGCGGCCGCAGGCCGGCTGCCCACGGGCGTGCCGCTGACCGCCGACCTGGACGAGTTGCTGAGCAGCCCGGCGCTGGAGGCCGTGTTTGTCTGCACGCCACAGCACACACACGGCGACATTGTCGAACGCGCCCTGGCGAGAGACCTGTACGTGTTCTGCGAGAAACCGGTCGCCCAGGCGCTGGAGGACGCCGCCATCATGCTCGAGCGCGCGGCGGCCCGGCCGGGGCGGCTGGCGATCGGTCACCTGCTCCGTTTCCACCCGGACTATCTGGCGGTTCACGAAGCGGTGTCGAGCGGCGCGCTCGGCAGGATTGTCAGCGTGGCGGCCCGGCGGTGCGTGCCCGACTTCGAGGGACGGCTTATCTCCGGACGGACCACCCTGCCGGTCGAGGTCGGCGTGCATGACATCGACATCATGCGGTGGCTGGCGGGGGACATTGAGGCGGTCTACGCCGAGGCCGCCGGCCTGGGCGTCAGTGGCCCGGTGGGGACCGACGCCGTGGCCGCGACGCTGCGGTTTGCTTCCGGTGCCGTGGGCGTCCTCGAGCTCGACTGGACCATGGCGTCGGAATCGCCGCTGCGCGCGGACTACCGGCTGGCGGTGTTCGGCACCGCCGGGTCCGCGTTCGCGGAGTTCCACAGGCCGCCGGTGCGCGTATTCGCAGACGGCCGCGAGGCGGCCGGGCCGCCGGAGGAGGTCTACGGCACGAACGTTGGCACGCTACGGACGGAGGACGAGCACTTCCTGCGCACCGTGCGCGGAACCCGGACCTGGCCGCTGACGCTACGGGACGCCCGCTCCGCGCTCGCCGTGGCGATTGCGCTCGACCGTTCAGCCGCCCTGGCCCAGCCGGTGCGTGTGACACCGGCAGGCCCCGATGACCGCCATAGCGAGGAGGAACCACGATGACGTACTCGGTTCGGGTCCTGTCCGTCGGAGAGTCGAAGATCCGCGGGCCCGAGGTCTTCTGGATGAGCCACTGGGACGAGATCCTGCCGCTGGCGTTCAACGTGACGCTGATCCAGGGCCCCGGCATCACCGCGCTTGTGAACACCTCACCGCCGGACGACGACGCGCTGACGCGCCGGGACTTCCCGAATATGCGATACATGCATTACGCGCCCCACGGCGATCTGGTGCGCGGCGAAGAGCAGTCGATGCTCGGGGCGCTTGCCTCCGTGGGGCTGGGCCCCAACGACATCACGCACGTAATCCTGACCCCCTTGGAGCTATACACCACCGGCACTCTCGGCAAGTTCCGCCGCGCCCAGATCTGCATGTCGAAGCGCGGCTGGATCCATTTCCACACCACCCATGACCATCCGCACGACTCGCGCTGGCGATCGTTCCCGCGCGACGTCCTGGTCGATCTGGTGACCGACAGCTGGGAGAGGGTCCGCCTGCTCGAGGATGAAGATTCCATTGCTCCCGGGTTGCGCACCTGGTGGTCGGGGGCCCACCACCGGGAGTCGATCGTCATTGACGTGGACACCGCAGCGGGGGTGGTCGCGGTGTCCGATTCGTTCTTCTACTACGAGAACGTCGAGGACCGAGCCCTGCTCGGCCTCTGCGAAAACATGTACGAGGCACTTGCCTGCTATGACCGCGTCCGTAAGACCGCGGCAGCGCTGATTCCTATCCACGACCCGAAGGTCCTCCAGCGCTACCCGGGCGGCGTGGTCGCCTCCTGAACTCGCACCCGCCTGACACGGAGGAGCCATGCTGGTCGGATTCGTCAGCGACGAGTACTACACATCGATACCGGAGGTGCTGCTGGAGTTCGACTCGGGCACCGCGCTCGTGCAGACACGCTCGTCGGCCTCCGGCGCTGTGCTGGCAGACCTGGCACCAGGCGACTACCAGGTGGCCCTTTACAAGCCGGGCTTCAGCCGTAAGCGGGTCGCGATGACGGCCCGGCCGGGCCAGGCCTACCAGTTCCGGCTGCTCTCGACCCGGCCGTGCGGTTATACCTGGCCCAAGTGGGTGCGATCGGGTGAGCGGTCCGACGTCTGCGTTAGCTGCGGTGAGCCGTTCGAGATTCAGCTGTGGCGGTATGGGCTTCGGCGCGAGCATGTCCGGTCGATCGGGTACTGGGACGACCACCCGCCGGGCGCGATGTTGCAGATCGTGCCCGACGGCGACTTCACCCAGTCCGGGACACGGTGGAACCGCCACGGGTGCGCCTTCCCGCCGTTCGACCCCCGGACCTCGGTCATCGCCCCCGATCACTCAGGCTTGCACTACTTTCACCTGACCGGTCAGTCCGGGGCGTTCTTCTCGTTCCCGTGGATCGTGGCGCCGCGTCAGCCGGTCCATCCGATCGCCGTGCTCGCCTCCAACATCACCTGGAATGCCTACAACGACTACGGCGGGCGCAGCAACTACACTGCTCCGGTGCGGCTGCCCGCGGCGCCGACGGTCAACTCCCGTCAGGAAAGCGTGTGGTTCACCGACCCGGAGATGGAGGCCTGGGCCGGCGGCCCGTACGCCCCGCTGTCGTTCGACCGCCCCGAGCCGCTCAACCGCGTCGGACCTGACGAGGAGATCACCTACCCGCTGTTCAGGATCGGTGCCGAGCACGTTGCGCCCGCCGAGTGGCGATTGCTGGGCTGGCTCGAGCGCGAGGGCTTCGGATATGACCTCTACGCGGAGACCCAGCTCCATGAGGGGCTCCTGGACCTCGACAGGTACCGGGTGCTCATTTTGAGTACCCATCCCGAGTACTGGACTCGCGCGATGTACGACCGGGTGCGGGACTGGGTGTTCGACCGCGGCGGCAGGCTGGCCTACCTCGGCGGTAACGGCATCAGCTGCGAGGTCGAGTTCGCGGAAGGCCCGGCGATCACGGTCCTGAATCATGACTGGGGCCTCGGGCGGCCAGAGTTCGAAAGCCGCTTCCACATGAACGGCGAGTCGTCCGCCCGGTTGCTCGGGACGGCCACGACACTCGCCGGGTATGAGACCGGCGCCCCATACCGGGTACGGGACGCAGACCACTGGGCGTTCGACGGTATGGGCCTGGCGAAAGGCGATCTGATCGGCCACGCGTCGCTCGATCGGCGGGCTGTGGGCGGCGCCTCGGGACACGAAACGGACAAGCTGACGCCGAGTGCTCCACCCGGGACGCGGCTGCTCGCCAAAGGCACTAATCCTGACGAGGGCGGCGGCGACATGGTCTATTTCGACACCGCGTCCGGCGGTGCCGTCTTCTCGGCCGGTTCGATCTCCTACACGTGCTCCATCCTCGTCGACGATGGCATCTCCGCGCTGACAGCCAACGTCTTGCGCCGCTTCCTCGGAAAGGGCTAGTTGCATGGGTCACGTCATGACCGTCAGAGGGCCAGTAGAACCGGAGCGCCTGGGCTCTACCCTGACGCACGAGCACATCTTCTGGGACTTCCGGAGAGGATGGGATCCGTCCGAACTGCCCGCTCCGGAGCTCGGATCGCTGCCATTCGAGCCGCGCTTCGGCGGACTGGCGAGATGGAACGGCTCGGCGTTCCGCGACGACTTGCACCAGAGCCCAGACTCCGAATACGGCCTGGTCGCCGAGGAGGTCCGCGAGTTCGCCAACGCCGGCGGCAGCTGCATCGTGGAACTGACCAACGTCGGGCTCAGCCCGTCGCCCACCGCGCTCAAGGCGCTGTCCGACGACCTTGGCCTGCACATCGTCGAGGGCTGCGGATTCTACGTGCACGCCAGTCATCCCGAGTGGGTCGAGCGGGCAAGCGTCGACGAGATCACCGAATTCCTGATTGGCCAGCTCCACGACGGCGTGGACGGCACCGGAATACTCCCCGGAATTATCGGCGAGATCGGCACGTCGCAGACGCTTTTCGATTGCGAGCGGCGGATCCTGCAAGCGGCGGCCAGGGCGGCGCGGCGAACGGCCACCCCCATCAACATCCACGCGCACCCACCCGAGTTGCCGGTGATGATGACGATTCTGGACTTGCTCGACGGCGAAGGACTCGATCTGCGGAAGACCTCGGTGTCGCACCTTGATGAGATCTCCGACATCGACTATCACGTCAAGGTTCTCGACCGTGGCGTGGTCACCGGGTTCGACAGCTTCGGCCAGGACGGGTACTTCACCCCCACCTGGAAGTCTCGGAGCGACCTCGCCAAGATGACCACGATGGTCCGGCTCATCGAGATGGGCTACGAGGATCAGCTCGTGATGTCGCAAGACATGGGGAAGAAGCACTACCTTCTCCGGTTCGGCGGCATGGGATATGACCACGTCCTGCGGCGGATCGTGCCGAGGCTACGGACGTCGTTCGGAATCAGCGACGGCGTACTGCACAAGCTGATGGTCGACAACCCGCGGCGGCTGCTGACCCGGGACCGCGAACCGGGCGCGGTCGGCTAGCCGCATGGAACCCACGCAGCGGACGCTTGACACGCTCCGCGAAGCCACCACCGCCACGATCTCGACCCAGCTGTTCGCGCGCGGGCTGCGCAACCTGTTCCTGTTCGGCCTCCGGCCGCTCAACGCCCAAGCCTGCTCCTTCGTGGCCGAGGCGTTCACGCTGCGGTACATACCGGCCCGGGAAGACCTCGATGTGCTCGACGCCTTCCGCGACCCCGGGCACCCGCAACGGCGCGCGATCGAGTCGGTGGGCCCGGGCCAGGTGCTGGTCATGGATTGCCGGAATGAGGCGCGCGCGGCCAGCGCGGGACACATCCTGACCACCAGGCTCGCCCTATGTGGCGCCGCGGCCCTGGTCACCGACGGCTCCGTCCGAGATTCACCCGAGATCGCCCGGATGGCCTTCCCGGTCTTCACGTCTGGAATCTCCGCGAACACCAACCTCATCCAGCATCACGCCGTGGATCTGCAGGTCCCGATCGGGTGCGCGGGCGTCGCCGTGTTCCCCGGCGACATCTTGGTCGGCGACGCCGAGGGTGTCGTCGTCATCCCGCGGGAGCTTGCCGCGGAAATCGCGGAACCGGCCGCCGAGCAGGAGGAGCTTGAGCGGTTCATCCTGGAGCGTGTCCGGGCCGGCGCGGCGCTGCCCGGCACGTATCCGCCGGACGCCGCGACGATCGCCGCGTACCGGGAGTCCTTTTCGGCCCGGGACCAGCACGGTCCTGGCAGTAGGAATGATCAAATG
>Ga0209166_10000274_pt1 | contig 64312 bp, 56 predicted proteins | sample Coa_R1_3_FD_187151 | JGI IMG/M metagenome (GOLD analysis project Ga0209166, IMG submission 187151) | Surface soil microbial communities from Centralia Pennsylvania, which are recovering from an underground coalmine fire - Coalmine... | ecosystem: Environmental > Terrestrial > Soil >...
GACCACGGCAAGGTCACACCGCTGCACTTGCACCCCGACTCCGACGAGACGATGATCGTGCTGCAGGGCGAGATCCTCATGCACCTCGACGGAGCAGAGCACACGGTCCGCGCCGGCGGCATCGCCAGCGCCCCCCGAGGCATCCCGCACGCCTTCAAGGTCTCCGGCGCCGACGGCGCCCGGCTGCTGTGCCTGCACACACCCGGCTGCTGCCAGGCGTTCTACTGGGACGCCAGCGAGCCCGTCCCGAGCGATGACAGCCGGGGCATCGATGCCGGGCCGGTGGACATGGGTCGCGTGCAGGCCTCGGCCAAGAAGAACGGCGGCATCGAGATCCTCGGTCCGCCCCCGTTCAGCCAAGTCGCTCAGGGCTGATTTGGTTGGGCCGAGGCAGCGCGTCCACATGTCGCGCTATGCGGACAACCTCATACCGCAAGCAGCCTGAACTTAGGTCCCTCCAGGGGAGCCGCACCCTAATGCGAACGGCTCTGGCCCACTTTCCGCGGCTCCGCATCAAAATGCATTTCCGGCGCTCCCGTGCCCGGCGGCCTCTCACGACAGGCGAGCGGCTGCGCCTTGTCCGTGCCGCTGCCAGGCCGGTGCCAGGTTTGACTCGTCCCGGCGCGGGAAGACGGCGACCGGCTCACCAGGGGCGGCTCCTAGCGCTCGGTTCGGGCAGGCTTCCCACATGACGGTGGGCGAGAGGAGGCCATGATGCATTTCTCGGTTCGGCAGCCCAGGCTCGGCAGGCGCCCCTTAACCGCCCTCTGCGCGATCGGAGTAGCGGCCGCCGGCTCGGTGGCCGCGCTCACGAATCCTGCGGCCGCCCAAGCGCGAGCGACAACGTCCGCCGACGTGAGCGGATCCACCACATCGATATCGACCTCGCAGTTCGTCAACCAGTTCGACACCGAACCATATGTCGGTAACGGGTATTTCAGTCAGCGGATCCCGGCGGCGGGCATGGGGCTGCTGACCGGCCTGGGAACGATCGGATGGCCGCTTGACACGCCGCGGTTCACCCAGGCGGTCGCGGCCGGCCTGTATGCCAAGACCGACGCCTCGCTGATCTACCCGGACGAGACGAAGCAAGTGATTGCGTTGATTCCAACATGGTCGACGCTGAACTTCGCGACCCCGTCCGGCGACACGTACTCGCCCAGCACCGTTACGGCCTCGCAGATCAGCAATTATCTCCAGACAGAGGACCTGCAGACCGGTACCGTCACCACCTCCGGGACCTGGAAGTCCCCAAACGGCCGGCAGGCAGCCTTCAAATACCAGGTATTCACCGATCTCGCGCGCAAGCACGTCGGCGTGGTCTCGCTCACACTGACGCCCCAGTGGAGCGGCCGCACGACGATCACCGGGCTCCTGGACGGCGGGGGCGCCAGTTGGCTGCAGGCCGCAGGCGCCGGTGTCGATCTCGGCTCGCACACGAGTTTCGTGAACTCGACCGCGATCGGGACGGGCTTCGGAGTCTCCGAGTCCTCAACGATGCAGTTTTCGGTCAATGCCACCGGCGACACGTCAACCGGGCTGGACCAGCCGATGACCGCCGGGGAGCAGATCGCCTTCAACGCTCGTGCCGGCCAGACGTACGTTTTCACGAAGTACGTCGCGGTAGTCACCAGCCGGGACTCCTCGGCTCCCGCAAGTGACGCGCAAGTGGAGTCCCAGCAAGCCGCAACGCTCGGCCTGTCGGCCCTCCAATCCGAGAACGCGGCTGCCTGGGCGACCCTCCTAAAGGGCGGCGTCTCGGTCAGCGGCGATCCGTCGCTGCAGACGGCGATCAACGCCAACACGTACGACCTGTACGCGAGCATCCGAAGCGACAGCCCGGACGCGATCGGCCCGAGCGGGCTGTCGAGCGACGGCTACGCCGGAATGATCTTCTGGGACTCCGACATCTGGATGTTCCCCGCGATCCTCGCCACACATCCGGACATCGCCCGGGCCGCGGTCGACTACCGCTTCAACACCCTGCAGGCGGCTGAGCATGACGCGGCGGCAAACGGCTACCAAGGAGCGTTCTACCCGTGGACCGCTGGGGACGACGGATACACCGGCGCCGACTGCTACGGGACGACCACAAACTCGAACGACACGATCATCTCGGATCCGAACTACAGCTGCAGCGAGGAGCTTCATCTGCAGGCCGACATCGCGATGGCGCAGTGGGAATACTACGAGGCCACGGGCGATATCAACTGGCTCCGTCAGCACGGTTGGCCGGTCCTCCAGGCGCTGGCACAGTTCTGGGTCAGCAAGGCGACTCCCGACCCGAACGGCGGCTACGACATCAACACGGTCCAGCCGCCGGACGAGTACCACACCGGCGTCAACAACTCTGCGTATACCAACGCCGCAGCGGCCACCGCACTGCGGGACGCCGTGGCAGCCGCCCAGGTCCTCGGTATTGCGCCGCCCGCCATCTGGACCACGGTCGCCGACGGCGTCACCCAAACCATGCCGTTCGACCCGAACCTCAACATCTACGACGAGTACGACGGCTACAACGGCGAGCAGATCAAGCAGGCGGACACGGTGATGCTCACTTACCCGATTGGCTTCCCGATGGCCAGCGGCGTCGGCCTCAACGATCTCAACTATTACGCGCCCCGCACCGATCTGCAGGGCCCGGCGATGACAGATGCGATCCATTCGATCGACGCCTCGGCGCTCAACGCTCCCGGCTGCTCTGCCTACACCTATATGCTGCGCAGCAACGAGCCGTTCCTCCGGGCGCCGTATGACCAGTTCGCCGAGACCCGCAGCGGACCCAACACCGGCTTCAACTTCCTCACCGGCGTGGGCGGATTCTTGCAGGTCTTCGAGTACGGATACTCCGGACTCCGGTTCACGCCGAACGCGATCAAACTCGACCCGAGCCTGTCACCGCAGCTACAGGGGATCACACTCCACAATCTCCAATGGCAGGGCCGCGTGTTCACGGTCACGATCGGGCCCCTGTCCACCCAGGTACAGCTCACCTCAGGCTCGGCGCTCCCTGTCCAGACCCCGGCCGGGCTGGTAACGGTCGCGCCAGGGCAGAGCGTCACGATCGCGACTCGCCGCCCGGACCTCCAGCCCACCAACGACCTGGCGCGCTGTCAGCAGGTCACCGCCAGCTCATTCGTGCCAGGCGACGAACCGGTCGCGGCGGTCGACGGGAGTGCAGCCACTCCGTGGGAGGCAACTGGCCCGCAGGCCACACTCACCGTGCAGCTTGCCAAGAAGACGAACATCGACTCGGTAACGGTCACCCGAGGCAGCTCCAACTCGTTCAGCTACAGCGTCGAAACCTCTACAGACGGCAGCAGCTGGCAAGTCGTCGCAACGGCTCCGGCTACCTCGACGGGCACCGACCAATTCACCTTCACACCCACCCAGGCGCAGTTCGTGCGTCTCGATTTCCCGGGCGGAACCGGTGCCGGTACGCCAGACATCGACGAGCTCTCGGTAAGCGCTCCGTGATACGCATGAAGGAGCCCCGCATCGCGCGGGGCTCCTTCATAGCGTGAGCGCTCAGCCGCTTCTCGTCTATGGCGCCTGCGCCAGCAGGTCCGACGCTGCCTTCTCGATGCCCGCCTCGGATACCAGCACATGAGCAGCGGCGGCGCCGAGCGGGATGAAGCTGTCCATGGCGGTGACCCGCCCGGTCCGGCCGCCATAGCCGGCGTCAGCCAGCGCGGTGATCACGGCTTCCGAGACCCCGCCCGAGCGGCGCGTCTCGTCGACGACGAGGACCCGCCCGGTCGCGTCAGCTTCGCGCAGCAGGTCGTCGACGGGCAGCGGGGCCAGCCACCGCAGATCCAGGACGCGGGTGCCGATCCCGGTCTCGGCCAGCCGCCTGGCCACCCGCAGCGACATCGGGACCCCGTTACCGAAGGTCACGAACGTGAGATGCGAGCCATTGCCGTATGTGCGGCCACGGCCGACCGGCACGTGCGCGTCGGCCCATAGATCAGGCGCGGCATATGGGCACAGCCAGCCGCCATCGCCGGGCTCGTACAGGTCGCGCGTGTGGTACAGGGCGATCGGCTCCAGGAACACGCAGACCGAGCCGTCAATGTCGGCGGAAGCCAGACAGGTCCGCAGCATTGCCGCGGCGTCGTCACCGCGGGCCGGAACGGCGACCATCAGGCCGGGGATGTCGCGCAGCACGGCGACCGCGTTGTCGTTGTGGAAATGCCCGCCGAAGCCCTTCTGGTAGGCCAGGCCCGCCACCCGCACCACCATAGGGTTGCGAAACTGCCCGGTTGAGAAGAACTGCAGGCTGGCCGCCTCGCCGCGTAGCTGGTCCTCGGCGTTGTGCAGGTAGGCGAGGTACTGGATCTCCGGCACCGGAAGCAGCCCGGAGACTCCGGTGCCGAGCCCAAGTCCGAGGATCGACTGCTCATCGAGCAGCGTGTCGAAGACCCGGCCAGCGCCAAAGCGGCGGCCCAGGCCGCGGGTGACACCGTAGACGCCGCCCTTGCGCCCGACGTCTTCGCCGAAGACCAGCAGGTGCGGGTACGACGCCAGGGCGTCGGCCAGAGCGCGGTTGATGCTGTCCGCGAGGGTGAGATGCCCCGCAGCCTCGGGCAGCCGGGCGCCGAAAGCTTGTGCGCGCGCCTGGTGATCACCGGCCTGAGCCGCGCGCCGTGCGACATGATCAGGATGACGCGGCGCGAGCGGTGCCGTGATCTCCTCACTGCTGGTGAGACGCCTATGCGTGATGGCATCGTCGGCGAGGGCGCGGACCCGCCTGCGCACCGCCTCATAGCGATCCACGACCTCGGCCGGGGTGAGCAGCCCGGCGCCGACGAGCAGCCGTGCGGTGCCGAGCAGCGGGTCGCGCTCGTAGTCCGCGGTGACCTCGGCAGAGCTGCGGTAGCTCACCTCGGCGTCGGAACCGGCGTGCGCCATAAATCGCACGACGCTCAGGTGCAGGAACGCGGGCGCGCGCCTGGTGCGGACGTAGTCTGCGGCTGCGAGGGCGGCGTCATAGCAGCCGGCCAGGTCGGTGCCATCAGCGGAGAAGTACCGCATCGGCGGCCGGCGGGAGTATGTCGCCGCGATCCAGCCTGCTGGCGTCCGGACGCTGATGCCCAGGCCGTTGTCCTCGCAGACGAACAGCACTGGCATCGGCAGGCCCTGATAGGCGACCTGGCAGGCGGTGTTGATGGCTCCGGTTGCGGTCGAGTGGTTGGCCGAGGCGTCGCCGAAACTGGTAACGGCGATCGCATCGCGCGGCCAGCGCGACGTTACGCCGAGCTTGCGAGCACGGTCGATGGCGAAGGCGACGCCGACGGCGCGCGGCAGGTGCGATGCGATGGTCGAGGTCTGCGGGATCACCGCGAGGGCGGCGTGGCCGAAGACCTTGTGCCTGCCGCCGGCGATCGGCTCGTCGGCCGCCGTCACCAGGCCGAGCAGGACGTCGCGCAGCGGGTTGGCACCGGGCACCTGGGCGGCGCGCGCGAGGTAGAACGCGCCGGAGCGGTAATGCAGCAAGGCCGGGTCCGCCGGGCGCAGGGCGGCCGCCACCGCCGCGTTGGCCTCGTGCCCGGACGACCCGATCGTGTAGAAGCCGTGGCCAGCCGCCCGCAGGTAGCGGGCGGCAAGATCGAGGTGGCGGTTGCCGAGTTGGGCGTCGAACAGCGCCAACGCCAGGCCACCGGTGAGCTGACTGCCGGGCCGCACCGGAGCACCCCGGTCAACGGGTCTGGCCGATGGCGCAGATGCGGGGGGCCGGAGCGTCCTGGCCCTGTCAAGGAAGTAGTGGTCGAGCGCTTCCTCGGGGGAGTGCTCGCTCATCCGCCTGGATCCTGCCGCGGGTGTCAGTCGGCGAGCCGGAACGACTCGTCCGGGGCCAGTTCGGTGACATCCATCTGCGCCTTCTGCAACCGCCCGGAGTAGTCCCAGTTCATCGACTGCCACCGGGTGAACTGGTCGAGCACCCACATGCCCGACTGGCGCGACCCGTTGCCGGACTTGCCGTTGCCGCCGAACGGCAAATGTGCTTCCGCGCCGGAGGTGGAGTTGTTGACACTCACCATGCCGGCCGAGATGCCCCGGCGGAATGCGAAGACCTCGGCAGGCTCGCTCGTGTAGATCGACGATGACAATCCGTAGCCCGGGATGTTGGCCAGCCGGATCGCATCGCCCAGGTCGCGGTAGGTCGTGACGCCAACAAGCGGGCCGAACGTCTCGTTGAGGAAGATCGCATCCCCCTCGCGGACACCGTCGACGATCGTGGGGTGGTAGAAGATCCCGGCATCCGGGTCGCCTGTGAAACCCTCTCGCGGGCTGGCGGCCGTGATCCGGCCGGTCGCAGTAGATCCCAGGACGCTGTGATGGGGCTGGATCCACCCGAGGAAGTCCTCGAACCGCTGGGCGAACTTCTCATCCAGCATCGGGCCGTAGACCACGTCGCTGAACGGGTCGCCGACAGTGGCCTGCCGGGTTGCCTTCTCGAATCGCGCGATGAAATCGTCGTGGACGCTCTCGTGCACGATCACGGTTCCCAGAGACGTGCACCGCTGCCCGGCGGTGCCGAAGCCGGAGAACAGCGCCGCCTCCACCGCGAGGTCGAGATCCGCGCTGGGCGTCACGACCATCGGATTCTTGCCGCCAAGTTCCAGGCAGGCTGACTGCAGATGCCGGCCGGTAAGCTCGCCGATCCGGGACCCGACCGCGCTGGACCCGGTGAAGCCCACCTTGTCGACCAGTCCCTCGGCCAATGCCCGCTCCAGCCCGGCGAACGTCGCCTCACCGTCGGCGAGCACCAGGTTCAGGACGCCGTCGGGCAGCCCGCCGCCGTGCACAAGCAGGTCGAACAGCGCCGCGCCGCAGGCCGGGGAGTAGTCGGCCGGCTTCCACACCACGGTGTTGCCGCACAGCAGGGCCGGAATGAGATACCACGACGGCACGGCGACCGGGAAGTTTCCGGCGGTGATGACGCTCACCACGCCGACCGGGTTACGGAACGTGAATAGTTGCTTGTCCGGCATCTCGCTCGGCACCGTCTGGCCGTAGAGCCTGCGTCCCTCGCCCAGGAAGAAGTCACAGGTGTCGACGATCTCGCGCACCTCACCGAGCGCTTCCGCGTACGGTTTGCCGATCTCCCGGGTCACCAGCCGGGCGAGCGCCTGCGCGTTGGCCTCGACCACGCGGCCGATATGGGCGATCGCGCGGCCGCGCACCGGCGCCGGCACATCCGCCCAGGCCTGCCCCGCCTGCCGGGCCGCCTGCGCGGCGGCGGCGAACGTGCTCGCGTCCCCAAGTGAGACGTCGGCGACGACCTCGCTGGTGCGAGCCGGGTTGGTGGAGGTGATCCGGGCACCGGGCGCGCCCGCCACCGGAGTTCCGGCAATGATCGAGGTGACGTTGCGGCTCATCACGACCCCATCTCGTCGATGTCATCCGTTGCGGACAGCGGCGTCATGTCGTGCCGCGAGTAGCGGCGTCATGTCGTGCCGCGAGTAGCGGCGCCGTCTGCTGGGGCAGCGGCGGCCAGCCGGCCGAGCACGTCGTCGAGAGCCCGCACGCCAACTTTCAGCTCGTCCGTCGTGATGTTCAGGGCGGCACGGAACCGGATGGTGCGCTCACCACAGGGAAGCACCAGCACCTGCATCTCGCGCAGCCTGGTGATGACGTCGTCGCGCAGCGCTCCGTCGGGCAGGTCGATCGCGCACATCAGGCCACGCCCCCGGGCGTTGCTGACAAGCCCGGCGTGCCGGTCACCCAGGCCCTGCAGCTCATTGAGGAGATAGCCGCCCGCCTTCGCCGCATGGTCGAACAGGCCCTCGGCCTCGATGATCTCCAGGATCCGGCGCGAGCGCACCATGTCGGTCAGGCCGCCGCCCCAGGTGGAGTTGATCCGGCTGGACACCTGGAACACGTTATCCCCGACCTCGTCGACCCGGCGGCCCGCCATGATGCCGCCAAGCTGCACCTTCTTGCCGAACGCCACGATGTCGGGCTCCAGGCCAAGCTGCTGGTAAGCCCACGCCGTGCCGGTGATCCCGACACCGGTCTGCACTTCGTCGAGCACGAACAGCGCATCGTAGGCGTGGCATAGCGCCTGCATCGCCTGCAGGAACTCGGCGCGCAGATGATTGTCGCCGCCCTCGGCCTGGATCGGCTCGGCGATAAAGCACGCGATGTCGTGCGGGTTCGCCTCGAACGCCGCCCGCGCCTGGCTCAGGGCACGCTCCTCGGCGGCCTGGACGCCGGCGCGGTGCGTCTCGAGTGGGAAGGTGATGGCAGGCACGTCGATGCGCGGCCAGTCGAAGGCCGGGAACCTGTCGGTCTTGGCCGGGTCGGTGTTGGTCAGCGACATCGTGTAACCGGACCGGCCATGGAACGCACGCGTCAGGTGCAGCACCTTGGCGCCGAGATTCCGGGAACGGCCCGCCGCCTCGTTGCGGCGGCTCTTCCAGTCGAAAGCCGTCTTGAGCGCGTTCTCGACCGCCAGGGCACCGCCCTCCACGAAGAACAGGTGCGGCAGTGCCGGGTCGCCGAGCACCCGGGCGAAGGTTTCGACGAACTCCGCGAGGTGGGTCGTGTACATGTCCGGATTGGCCGGCTTGCTGGCCGCCACCCTGGCGAGCAGTGCCATAAACCCGGGATCATCGACGATGCCCGGCGGGTTGGCGCCGAGCGGCGCAGACGCAAAGTGGGTGTACAGGTCGAGGAACTCCCGGCCATCGCGGGCATCGACCAGCCAGCTGCCGTGACTGCGCTCCGCGTCGAGAACCAGCCGGTAGCCGTCGATCAGCAGATGCCGGGCGAGCCGCTCGTGCACCTCGGATGGTGGCACGTGCACGCTGCGACGATCGCTCATGCGCCTCCCCACATAATGCAGACAGCCTATCGCCCAGTCGGCAACGCGCTGGGAGCCCACTTTGCCGCAAGCCACTCCAGATCTGATCGACCAGTCGCCGGATGCGCGCTGCGGGCGTGCGAGCCGGATGGGATTCCCCGCCGCCCTCGGGGGGGGCAGGCGGGGAATCGGGTAGTTAGCCGATCGGTCCCAGGCCAAGCTTGACCTGGGCGGTGCGGGTGCCGTGCTGGGTGCTGACGGTCACAGATACCACTTGGCCAGGTTTGTGTGCGCCGGCGGTGGCCGCTATCCGCGTGGCATTGATCGCTCCGGCCGGCCCGGGCCGGCCGCCCGGGACGCCGGCTGGTGACTGCTGATGACTGCCGGGTTCGTCGCGCCCCGGACCGCCAGTGCCACGACGGCACCGACAGTGGCACTGAGCATGCATGCCACTACGGCTGCGGCGACCGCCCAGAGGACCCAGCGAGGGTGACGCTGCCGCTGGTGCGGGCCTTCAGTACTGATCTCAGCACGATCGAGAAGGGTCATCATCGCCTCCTTTTCCGCGATCTGGCGACCGGCCAGCTGGTGAGGGAGGCATCAGCGATCCCGGGCAACCAGCTTGCCCAGATGCGCCGTATGGTCCGGTCTACGTTCGGTGGCTGGCACTCCCCGGCGAGCGCCGGCCACCATCATCAGCCGCAAGGCTTGGTGGGAGCTGAGTTGCAGCTAAGTGTCCGCTGAAGTTGTAACTTCGCCAGGGGTGCTGCCGCCGCGGGGACCGGCGGGCTGGCCACCGTCAGCCCGGGGCGCAGCCGCTGCCGGCAGATGGCCGGCCGCGTCTTGGGGGAGACCGGCCGCGTCTTGGGGGAGATCGGTCTGGAATGCGTCGTAGTAGGCCTCGTAGATGAGGTCGGACTCGCGACCTCGCTGGTGCCGCAGCCCGGCCAGCACCCAGGCCAGCCGCTGGCGGATGTCGGTGAAATCCACTGCCTGGGCCGCCGTGGCATCCATTTCGTCCTGCAGCGCCGCGATCGCGTCGCGCAGCTGCCGGTAGTGGATACGTAGCCCGCGTACCCGGTTCCGCAGCCATGGCTGGGTCCGGGCGATGTCAGACAGCAGGCTGTCTGGCTGGGCCGCGTTCTCGGCTTCGTCCCGGGCCGCCTCGCTCAGGATGCCGAGCGCCCGGCATACCTCGTTGCGCCATGCCTGCTGCCGGCGCGGCGCCGCAGCACCCAGGGCGGCCTCAAGCTGGTGCATCGCCAGCAGCGTGCGATCCTGGTCGGCCGTGCGCTGGTCGACCCGGCGCTGCTGGGCCTCGTTCAGCGTGTCCGGGCCGTGCTCCTGGCCCCTGGCCAGCATCATCCTCACCTCTCTTTCCACGCCGTCGGGAGGCGTGTCTGTCCTCTCCGCACCGTCGGGGCGGACCGTTCCTTCTGCGCCGTCGGGGCGTGACCGTTCCTTCCGCGCCGTCGGGGCGTGACTGGCTCGATCAGCCGGGCTGAGCTGGCGGCGGGCTGGCCTTGCGTGCTGGCCGGGCAAGGTCCGCCGCCGCGGCTTTGAGCCGGTCGATCTCGGCCTGCAGCTGGCGGGCCTGCTCCTGAAGTTCCAGGACCCGGCGGACGCCGGCCAGGTTCAGCCCGTCCCCGGTCAGCGCCATGATCTGCTGTAGCCGGTCAATGTCATCGGGGCTGTAGCGGCGGGTGCCGCCGGCGCTGCGCGCCGGATCGAGCAGCCCCTCTCGCTCGTAGATGCGCAGCGTCTGCGGGTGCAGGCCGGTCAGCTCGGCGGCCACCGCGATGCTGAACACTCCGCGGCCCGAGTCGTCCCACGGCATGGTCACCACACCCAGGCCCAGACGCCATCGGCGCGCAGCCCCAGGACGACCGGGGGATCGGACCATGCTGCGGCCGGTGGGCTGCTCCGGTGCCGGCCGGTGGCCGGGCCCGCGGCAGCCGGCCCTGCGGTAGCCGGCCCTGCGGTAGCCGGCCCTGCGGTGGGCGGCCCTGCGGTGGGCGGCCCTGCGGTGGGCTCGATCAGTACCGGCCCGGCCCAGACCGGCTGATGCCACGGCGGCCCGAACAAGTAGGCGGAGTCGTGCGGCCGCCGAACCGGACCCCGGGCCGCCGGTTGCGGGCCGCGAGGCGCGCCCGCCCGGTGGCCGCGGTCGTAGTCGGCCCGGCGGCCAGCATCGGTCAGCAGCTCGTAGGCATCGGTGAGGGCCTGGAACCGGGCCGCGGCCGCCGGGTCGTGCGGCTGGGCGTCCGGGTGCGCGCGCTGCGCGGCCTGGCGGTAGGCCCGGGCGATGTCCCGGTGGGATGCGTCCGCATCCACCCCAAGCAGCTGGTAGGGATCGTCATGGCCGCGGCCGGTGTGTCCCATGCCATGCCTCCCTCGCCCGTGCTGGCCGCCCGGCCAGCCAATCTTCACCTCGATAAGAGTGTAGAAAACTTGAGTCTCCTCTTGTCAAGAGACTGCTGCGATGTTATATAGATAGCCGGGCGTCCACCATAGACCGGAAATCTGTAGCCCAGGAAGGGGGCAACCCGCCATGTTGATGCGCACCGACCCGTTCCGCGACCTCGACCGGCTCACCCAGCAGGTATTCGGCACGATGGCCAGGCCAGCGGCCATGCCGATGGACGCCTTCCGCAAGGGCGACACCTTCTACATCAAGCTGGACCTGCCCGGCATCACCCTGGACGCGATCGATCTGACCGTGGAACAGAGCGTCCTGACCGTCCACGCGGAGAAGCCCGGCCTCGACGGCGACGTGGAACTGCTGGTTGCCGAACGACCTGCGGGCACGTTCACCCGGCAGGTGTTCCTTGGTGACACCCTCGACGCGGACCACATCGATGCCGACTACACCGCAGGGGTACTGACCCTCAGCATTCCGGTCCACGAGGCAGCCAAGCCCCGGAAGGTCGCGATCAGCAGCCAGGACGCCAAGCAGCTCAGCTCAGCCTGACAACCAGCGGCCCAGGCTTCCTCCAACCGCCGGAACCATCGCAGGTGGCGGCGGGCCAAGGCCGAGCGCAGCGCGCCACCAGCAGAGCCTTGGCCCGCCCACCGCGAGCCCAGCAAGGGCAGGCCGTTCACCACAGGTGAGGCACCCCGGCGGCTGCGCGCCACCGCACGGCTGCTCGCACTGGTCGGCAACATCAGCGGCGACGGCACACCCGCCGTCGCCGGGCTGCTGGCCAGCCTCCTCGAGTTGGCCGCGGCGGTGACCGAGCTTCGCCAGGCTCAGCAGTACGCCGCGCAGACAGCGGCCGCCAGGAGAGCAGCCGAGCATCTGTATCGCGCGCACGCCCGGGCCAGATCCCGTGTGGCCCAGCCAAGCTGGGCAGCGCGGGCCGAGCACGGCGGCCGGGCAACCGCGCCAGCCGCCGCGCGCAGCGACTTCCCGGAGCCCATCCGCCTCGATGAGGTGCTCCTCAACGACCCAGCCGTTGCCACTACCCGCCACCGCCCAGGCCCCATGGCCGGACCGTCCAGGGGGGGCCAGTCCATAGCTCCGAGCAGAAAGCTTCAAGATCGCGGAATGACTAATTCCGGACCTTCTGGACGAGCGGAGCAGTCCCCGGGCCAGCCAGCGGGCGGACCGGGTTATGCATCCGCCACCAGCCGCCCGCCGGCGACCATCCCGTCACAAACTTATAATGATCTGTCATTATTGCTGTCCCAGACGTCTATCCCGGGGGCAACATGGGGAGATGCAGCAGGTGACGGCTTCGATGCCTGGTGACCAGGACATCGGGTCGCACGGCAGCGGCGACGGCTGGCTGACTGCCCTTGCGGTGCACCGCGGTTCGTTTCTGCCGCTGCACCGCCAGATCCACGACCTGGTGCGCGAGGAGATCGACGCTGGCCGCCTCGCCCCCGGTAGTCGGCTGCCGTCGGAGGGTGCGCTGGCGGAGCAGTGGGGCGTCAGCCTCGCGCCCGTTCGCCAAGCCCTCATGCATCTCGCCGCCGAGGGCTACCTCGACCGGGGTCGGGGGCGAGGGACCTTCGTCCGTCAGCCCAAGTTCGAGGAAAAGATCTCGACCCTGTCCAGTTTCACCGGGAGCCACGCCGAGCACGGCGACCGTCTGGAGCTCGTGGTGCTCTACAAAGGCCTCGTGCCGCGGCGGCCCGAGGCTGCCGCCCTAAGGGGGCGGTCCCGCAAGCTCGTGCTGATCCAGCGCCTTGCCCGCCTGGAGGCGAGCCCGGTGGCGCTGCTGTCCGCCTACCTGGACCCGGCCCGCTTCCCCGGCCTCGAACAGCGTGAGCTGGATGGCGGCTCCCTCTACCGGACGCTCGACACTGTCTACGGCATCGAGCTCGTCCGCGCGGAGAGCGTCATCGAGGCGGTTCACGCCACTGACGAAGAGGCTGCGCCCCTGGGGGTGGGGACCGGAGCCATGGTCCTGCGGATGGACTCGGTCACCTACGACCGTGCGGATGAGGCCGTGGAGTTCTCGAAGGTCCTCTACCGGGTAGAGCGGTTCCGCTTCAGCTTCGAGAGTCACCGCTTCGACGACCGGATCCTGCATTTCCCGTCACCGGGAGCTACGGGCGAGGTCCGCAAGAGATGACGGAGAACGAGCGCGTGATGAGCCCCATGGCGGGTCGGCAGAGGCACGCGGAGCACGAGGTCATCGTGGTTGGGAATCTAACTATCGACGACGTCGTCCATCCCAACGGCGAGACCACCATGGCATCGCCCGGCGGCAACACCATCTACGCGGCGACCGGCGCCCTGATCTGGGGCCTATCGGTGGGAGTGGTGGCGCGAGTCGGGGCGGACTTCCCGGTCGCGGCGCTCGACCGCCTCCGCGACGCCGGGCTTGACACCGGCGGGCTGCGCCCGATCGAAGGTCCGACGGTCCGCAATTGGGTGATTTACGAGCACGATGGGCACCGCAGCTGGGTGTACCGGACGCCGCTGGAGCGTCGCTTCGAGGTGGCGCCGAGCCCGGAGGACATCCCAGCGGGGTGGATCGACCTGAAGCAGGACCGCGCACCGGTTGTCCACGTCGCTGCCATGCCCCTCGGGGCCGCCGCCGGTATCGTCGAGCACCTCCGGGCCGATGGCCGCCGGGCGGTCGTGACGCTGGATACCCACGAGGCCTGGCCGGCCGCAAGGGACGAGGTCCTAGCCATCGCTCGGCGCGTCGACGTGTTCGTGCCCAGCCACGGGGAACTCGCTGCCATTCTCGGCTACGACGATCCCGTGCGGGCTTGCCGCGAGCTGCAGGCTGAGGGGGTGCCGGCGGTGGTCGTGAAGTACGGCGAGAAGGGCACGCTCGTCAGTACGCCCGGTGGCCCGCCGGTCCGTATCGCGCCCCCCGACGTCGCTGTACTGGATGCCACCGGCGCTGGCGACACATTCTGCGGGGGCCTCGCCGCCGGTCTCGCCGTCGGTGAATCTCTCGTCGTCGCCGCACAACGGGGTGCAGCTACTGCGGGAGCCGCCCTGGGTGCCAGCGGCTCGCTGCGCCTGCTCCGCCGCGCCGGAGTTGCCGAGCGCCTGCGCTCCTGCTACGCGCAGGGAAAGCTGCCGAGGGCGACGCTGCTCCCGAAGCCAGGCGAGGAGGACGACAGCGACGTGATGGAGCGGGAGATCACGACGATCCCCGCCGTGATCCGGGATCGGCTCGAGCTGGCGGGCCAGGCGGCAACAACTGTCGAGCGGCTGCGGCAGTCTCGCATCCGCCAGATCGTGCTTGTGGGGTGCGGCGATTCGAGTTTCGTCTGCCAAGCGGCGGCACTGGCGCTCAGCCGGCACTCCGGGCTCCAGGTCCGCTGGGAACACGCCCTCGACTTCGCCCGGTACGGGGTCCGGTACCACGCGAGTGGGACGGCGGTGGTAGTCGTTTCCTTCTCTGGGAAGACGGGCAGGACGATCGAGGCCGCCCACCAGGCCCGCGCGTTCGGGCATTTGGTGATCGGCCTGACTGGCGTCCCGGACAGCCCCATCGCCAAGGTGGCGGACTGCGTCCTGTCGGCGGAGATCCCTACCTTCGGCTTCTCGCCCGGCACCAGCACCTACACCGCCATGCTCGTCACCTTGCTGACCCTGGCCGCCGGGCTCGGCGCCACCGTGGCGGCCGACGCGGCCGGGCCGGCCAGCCCGGACGCGGTGCGCCGCTATGCGACCGACCTTCAGCGTCTGCCAGGGCTGGCGGAGGAGACGCTTCGCCTGAGCGAGGGCCCAGCCTACGCCGCTGCCGAGCGCCTGGCCGGGGCCCGAATGGTCACCTTCCTCGGTGCCGGGCCTAATGAGGCGAGCGCCAAGTTCGGCGCCGCCAAGCTCTTCGAGGGGGCCCAGCAGATCGCCCTCGCGACGAACGTCGAGGAATGGGCGCACGAGCAGTACTTCATCACCCGGCCTAGTGAGCCGGTCGTCTTGGTGGCGCCCAGTGGCGCGTCGAGCGACCGGGCGGCCGAGATCCTGGCCGAGCTGAACTACATCGAGGCCCTCCCGGTCTTCGTCGGTGACCAGGTGCCGCCGCTGCCGGCTCTTCCCGTCCCGGTGGCGGCGGGGATCGGCGAAGAGCTGTCCCCGGTGCTGGCGTCTATACCGCTCAGCCAGATCGGCCTCCACCTCATGAGGCTGAACGGCAAGCGCAGCTACAACTTTCCCGACGACGAGGCGCGGCGCGAGCATTACGACACCATCCACCGCGTCACGATCGGCGATCCGGCATGAGGGGCGGCTCGGGCGCGAGGGATCTCCCCGCACGGGCAGGGGCGCAGACTACCGGGCGGCGTGCCGACGCCGCCGAGGTCCTGTTCGGGCCGTGCAGGCCGACAGGAGGAGGGAGGCACTTATGAGCACTACACCTCGTCCAGACAGAGACAACGCAGCTCCGAGCCTCGGCCGGCGCACGTTCCTTCGTTCCGCTGTGCTGGGCGGCGCCGCCCTGGCAGGGGGCGGCCTACTCGAAGCCTGCTCATCGTCGACGTCCACGTCGACGTCACCAGGGGGTAATGCGTCATCACCGAAAAAGGGCGGCAACCTGAGGGTCGGCCTCACCGGTGGCGGCAGCAGCGACACCCTCAACCCCTTCTTTGGGGGCATCAGTGCCATCGGGACGGCACGCGCCCAGCAGCTGTACCAGCCGCTGGTCCAGCTCGCGAACAACGCGCAAATCCAGTACGTGCTCGCTGAGGCGATTGTCCCGAACGGGTCGACGTCGAACTGGCACATCAAGCTGAGGAAGGGCGTCACCTTCCACAACGGGAAGCCCTTCGGGGCCGACGACGTGATTTACACGCTGCGGACGATCCTCAACCCGAAGAAGCCGCTGGGCGGGGCGCTCGTCCTCAGCCCGGTCGACGTCAATGGGCTGAAGAAGGTCGACGACTTGACGGTAGAGGTCCCCATGAAGTCGCCGTTCGGGAGCTTCCCCGCGCAGCTGGCGGCGTTCTGGTACTTCCTGTACATCGCGCCGGATGGGTGGACCCAGAAGGACGCACCCAACGGGACCGGGCCGTTCAAGTACAAGAGCTTCACGCCCGGCCAGCAGAGCGTCTTCGTGCGCAACACGAACTACTGGAAGGCGGGCCTGCCCCACCTGGACTCGGTGACGATCATCGATTTCCAGGACCCCACCGCCGTCCAGAACGCCCTCGTCAGCAAGGCCATCGACTGTACCGGGCAGCTGACCGGGACCCAGATGAAGATCCTGCAGAACACGAGCGGGATCATCGCCGTCCCGTCGCAGACCGGGGCTATCGAGCCGTTCACCATGCGTACGGACGTGGCGCCGTTCAAGGACGTCAACGTCCGCCAGGCGTTCCGGTACATCGTCAACCGTCCGGAGTTCATCTCCAAGACCCTGAACGGCTTCGGCTGGGTGGCGCACGACGTCACGTCGCCCTACGACCCGGACTTCGACAGCTCGCTGAGCCGGGAGCAGGACATCGGGCTGGCCCGCAGCCTGCTGAAGAAGGCCGGCTTCGACAACAACCTGACCGTCACCCTCTACACGTCGCTGGCCGTGAATTCGAGCGCGCTCAGCATGGCGACCTTGTTCAAGCAGCAGGCGAGCGCGGCCGGTGTGACCGTGAACCTGAACCAGGTCAGCTCCAGCTCGTTCTTCGGGCCGAACTACTACACCAAGGTGCCCTTCTCGCAGATCTACTACAACTACTCGCCCTACCTGTCCCAGGTCGCGCAGACGTTCCTGCCCACGTCCCCGTTCCAGGAGACCCACTTCAACAACCCGACCTACACGAAGCTGTACTACGAAGCGAACAAGACGCTGAGCGCCAGCGTGCGCAAGGAGCTCATCTACGAGATGCAACGCATCGATTTCACCCAGGGTGGCTACATCATCCCGGCCTTCGTGGACTCGCTCGACGCGTACACCTCCAACCTGACCGGCTACGAGAAAGGGAAGGTCGGCGAGCCGCTGGGGAACTTCCCCTTCGAGAACTTCTCGTTCCGGTCCTGAGGGTACCGGACCGATGTCGTTGAACACCGTGCTCGCCTCGGACGTCGCCCCACCCAGGCCCAGGGCAGCGGAGCCACACCCGGTCACCCGCCTTATCGTCTGGCGCGTCGCCCTGGGCGTGGTGACGCTTGCGGTGGTCTCCGTGATCATCTTCGCTGCCACGGTGGCTCTGCCGGGGAACGCCGCCACCGCCATCCTCGGTCACTCGGCGACCCCGGCGCAGCTGCACGCCCTGGAGGTGCAACTGCACCTCAACCGGTCGGTGTTCGACCAGTACGGGTCCTGGATGGGCGGGATCCTCACCGGTCATCCGGGGGAAAGCCTGGCCAACGGGCTGCCGGTCTGGGGCATCGTCGGCCCTTCCGCGCTCAACTCGGCCGTGCTGGTGGCCGTGTCCGCCGTTATCGCGACCATCGTCGGTGTAACGCTGGGTGTGGTGGCGGCGCTGCGCAAGGACTCGCTTTTCGACCATGCCAGCTCGGTGGTCGCGCTGGCCGTGACGTCCCTGCCAGAGTTCGTCGTGGCGATCACGCTGATCATCCTTTTCGCCACCGTCATCTGGCACGTGCTCCCGGCAGTCTCCCTGCTGGCCCCGGGCGCCTACGCCTGGGCCAACCCCCGCGAACTCATCCTCCCCGTGGCCACGCTCGTCGTCGTGACCGTGCCCTACATCATTCGGATGACGAGGGCGGCGATGGTCGAAGCCCTGGCGTCGGACTACGTCGAGATGGCCCGGCTCAAGGGGATGCCGGTGCGGCGCGTCGTCGTGGTGCACGCCCTGCCCAACGCCGTCGCGCCAGTCGTACAGGTCCTCGGGCTCACCTTCCTCTACCTGGCAGGGGGGATCGTGGTCGTGGAGTATGTGTTCGCCTTCCCGGGCATCGGGCAGAGCCTGGTCAACGCCGTAACCAACCGCGACGTGCCGGTGATCCAGATGATCGTCCTGCTCCTCGCCGGCTTCTACGTCCTCGTCAACATCATCGCGGACGTGGTGGCCCTCCTCGCCACCCCGCGCCGCCGGCTGCCCCGCTAGATCATGGCCACCGCACCCGACACCACAGCGCCCGTGCTACCGGCGCAGCGGCACGGGGGGTGGGCGGCCATCCTCCGCCGGGCTGCGTCGCTGCCGAGAGGCAGGTTCGGCCTGGGGGTGCTGGGTCTCGTGGTGGCCGTCGCCGTGGTCGGGCCCTTTGTGGCCCCACATTCGTCCACGGCCAGCATCGTTGCCCCGTTCGCCGACCCTTCCCGTCAGGCCCTTCTGGGCGGGGATCTGCTGGGGCGCGACGTGCTCTCCCGCGTGCTCGGTGGGGGCTGGGTGCTCCTGGCGATGGCGGCCGCCGCCACCGCGCTCGGGGTGACGGTCGGGACGGCGAGCGGCATGGCCGCCGGCTACCTCCAGGGCCGCCCGGACGGGATCATCATGCGCACCGTGGACGTGCTCCTCGCCTTCCCCCAGTTGGTGTTCGCGCTGCTGCTGGTATCCATCATCGGCCCGACGCTGTGGCTGGTCATTCTGGCCGTGGGCCTCTCACACGCCCCGCAGGTCGCCCGGGTGATGCGCGCGGCGACCCTGGACGTCTCCGAACGGGACTTCGTGAAGGCCACCGAGCTGCTCGGCGTGAAGCGTCGGCGGATCATGGTCGAGGAGATCCTGCCGAATCTGGTCAGCCCGCTCATGGTGGAGATCGGGCTGCGGCTCACCTACTCCATCGTCATCATCGCCGGGTTGTCGTTCCTCGGGTTCGGCCAGCCACCGCCATCGCCGAACTGGGGCATCATGATCAACGAGAACCGGCAAGGGCTGGTGCTCAGCCCGTGGGCGGTGGTGGTCCCGGCCATCCTGATCGCCCTGCTCACCATCGGCGCCAGCACGTTCACAGACGCTGTGGCCAGGGTGACCATCGGGATCGACCGCGAGACACAGACGGATGCCCTGCCGGCGCTCGTCGCGGGCGAGGAGCCGTGACTACGCCCGGCGATGTCAGGGTCGACGTGCAGGGCCTGCGCATCGTCCTGGCCGGGGGCTCGGCCGACGTGGTCGACGATGTGTCCTTCCAGGTCCGCTCCGGCGAACTGCTCGGCCTAGTGGGGGAGTCGGGCTCGGGGAAGACCACCGTGGCCCTTGCCCTCCTTGGCCATGTCCGCCGCGGCCTCGAGGTGGCGGCCGGGAGAGTACTGGTCGGCGACAACGACATGGTGAAGGCGTCGGAGCAGCAACTGCAGCGGTTGCGCGGCGCCGAGGTGGTCTACATCCCCCAAGACCCGGCGTCGGCGCTCAACCCGGCGCTCCGGATCGGGACGCAGCTGAAAGAGGTACTGCAATACCACCGCCAGGTGGCGGCCGCCAAGGGCCTCGGCGACCCGAAGGCGAGGCTGCAGCAGACTCTCGAGGACGTCGGCCTCGGGAAAATCCCCCGGCTGCTCAAGGCGTACCCACATCAGCTGTCGGGCGGCCAGCAGCAGCGGGTCGTCCTCGCCATGGCGTTCGCCCTGCGGCCGAGCGTGATCGTGCTGGACGAGCCGACGACAGCCCTGGACGTGACGACGCAGCGCCACGTTCTCGACACCGTGCGCCGTCTTTGCAGCGCCTACGGCGTGGCGGCGGTCTACATCTCACACGACCTCGCCGTCGTCGGCAGCCTCGCCAACACCCTGACCGTGATGTACGCCGGCAAAGTGATCGAGAGCGGGACCACTGCCGCGGTGTTCGGCCGTCCCGCCCATCCCTATACCAGGAGGCTCCTCCGGGCGATCCCGTCCCCGGAGCGTTCTGAGGTCCTTGAGGGGATCGAGGGCCAGCCGCCCCACCCGGGCCGTCGGCCGCGGGGGTGCGACTTTGCCCCCCGCTGCCCACTGGCCGCGCCCGCCTGCAGCGAGGGCCCCGTCCCGGTCGTATCCCTGCCAGGCGGCCACCTGGTGCGTTGCCTGCGGACCGAACTGACTACTGGTCCCGACATCCGCGGCCCTCTGGAGATCTCAGCATCCCGCCCAGAAGACCGGGACACCCAGCTGCGCGTGTCGGGGCTGACTGCCCGCTACGGAGCCTCCGAGGTGCTTTCCGACGTCACCCTCACCGTCGGCAGCGAGCAATGCGTCGCCTTGGTCGGCGAGTCGGGCTCGGGCAAGACCACCCTCGCCCGCTGCGTGGTCGGCCTCCACACCTCGTGGTCAGGCCAGGTGCAGTTCCGGGGCGAGGACCTGCCCCGGTCCGCCCAGCAGCGCCGGCCTCAGGTCCTCCAGGCGATCCAGTACATCTTCCAGAACCCCTACACCGCCCTCAATCCCCGGAAGACGATCGGCCAGATCATCGAGAAGCCCCTGCACCACTTCTACCCGTCATTGTCCCGCTCCGAGCGGGACGAGCGCGTGACCCGCGTGCTGTCCGACGTCGCCCTCGGCCCCGATTTCTGGTCCCGCTACCCCGAGCAGATCTCGGGGGGTGAGCGCCAGCGGGTCGCCATCGCCCGTGCCCTGGTGGTCTCCCCTGACCTCCTTGTCTGCGACGAGATCACCTCCGCCCTCGACGTGTCCGTGCAGGCGACGATCGTCGAACTCCTGCGGCACCTGCAGGCCGAGCGGCACCTATCCCTCCTATTCATCACCCACAACCTGGCCCTGGTCCGCTCCATCGCCCAAACGGTGACCGTGCTGTCCGAAGGGAAAGTTGTCGAGAGCGGCCCCGTCAAGCGCGTCTTCGAGCGACCCGAGAACCCCTACACGGTCCGGCTTATGGAGGATGTTCCCAAGGTAGTCAGGGGCGAGCAGCAGCCGCGCCTCCCGGCCCCATGAGCCCCGCCGCTGCGGGCATGTGAGGGACCGTGGCCTGGAACCCCTCATACGTGCTCCGCGTGTCGTGTCCGGCGGGCGAGGCGAGCCGCGTTCTCAGGTGACCACGATGACTTTGACGCCAACTGCGTCATAGGTGCCTTGTGCCCGCGCGTCCCTGGTCGCAAGAGGGACCTCGTGCTCGTGGGCGGCGAGTGCCACTAGCGCGTCATAGACGGCGCCACCTGCGATGCCCAGGCGGCTGAGCGTGTCCGGCAGTTTCCGGGCCCGCGCCCTGCCTAGCAGTAGCGGCGCAGCGAAGCGGGCATTCAGCAGCCGCGCCGCGTCGGCTGGCGCCAGTCGCGCATCGCCTGGCAGCCTGGTGAGGACGGAATAGGTCTCCGCGAGGGAATGGCCGGTCAGCGCGACATCCTGCCCGTTCCACCAGCGCACCACGGCCGCGTGATCATGGTGGGAACGGACGATCAGCGGGATGGCGACGCTGGTGTCGACCGCGATCGTCACTTGCGGCCAGCGTCAATGAGGGCGAAGACGACACCATCATCAACCGGGGTGTCGCCGGCCGAGACAAGCACGCCGTCCTCCTCGACCAGCCGTGCCGTCCTGCCCGCAGGCACCACTTGCGCGCCAGCGCCATACGGTGAGATGTCGACCTTGGTGCCGGGCAGCAAGCCCAATGCGTCACGAATGGGCTTGGGCAAGACGATCCGGCCCGCCTGATCGATGACAGTCTCCATGGGAAAACGATACCATCGGGATCCCAGTGATCACTAAATCGCAAACCGTGCTGCCAGGCTCGCTGTAGGGCTATGTGGGATGCAGTCCCGAGGAGACCTGGATTGCATTCTGCTTCGTTCCGCTAATCGAGAAGCTTCAGGAACTCTGCTGGTGTCAGACCTGCCTGTCGCAGGATGGAAGCCAGCGTGACGCGCTTGATCACGCCGTGCTGCAGGATGATCACCACCCGTCCATCCTGGTCCCGCTACACTGCGTGGCTCCCCTTGGTCCGCATGTGGGAGAAGCCGACCGACTCCAGCGCACGGACAACCTTGCGCACTGGCAGGTCAGATAGCGCAGGGCTCACGCCGCAGGCAGCCGGAACGTCGTAACCAGCGGCGTAGCCGTGAGGTGCCCGGCCGGATCGTCCACCTCATCGAGGTACAGCTCGACAGCCTCCGCGAGATTAGCGAGAGCTTCGTCGATCGTGTGGCCCTGGCTGGCAACGTCGACCTCCAGGCACTGGGCGATGTACCAGTCCTCTTCTCGGTGCAAAGCTGCTGTGAGGGTGCCAGGCATATCAGGCATGTTCACAGAGTAACCACGGACTGGCGAGGATGCATGGACCACTAACGCGGACGATTCGTTCGCCACGCAGGGAGGGACCGGTGCATCAGGCTACGTCGACGATGAGGGCCAGTTCGTCCGGGATGCCAAACTCGGCGATCAGGCCAATGAGGGCCTCGCGCAGGTCCGCGATCGCAGCCTCCCGAACGTTGGCTTCGCCGTGGGCGCCGACGCCGGGGCGCAGCTGGGCGTGAGCACACCAAACGCCGTCTTCGTCCTGCCCGAGGGCGTAGGGAAGATGCACTGTCCTGGTCATCGCGGTTGGCCTCCCAGAGGATCTTTCACATCGTAACGTCAGGCGGAGCCGTCTGGACGTCTGGCCGACGACCGTCACCGGGTCTTGCGGCTGGCCTGGATCTCGGAGATCAGTTCCTCAGCACGCTGCTCGGTCAGGCCGGTGCCTGCGGGTAGGGGAGTGGCGGCGGCCTCGGCGAGCAGGTCATGGATTCGCGGCGGCAGCTCGGATGGGCAGCTTACGGGTATCTACGGTGTCTGCTGCGTATGCCAGGCATGCCTGTATTGACTGGTGGGCGACACTGGGATTGAACCAGTGACCTCTACCGTGTCAACGTATTTTGGAGTTCCTGGACCGCCGTGTTGTGATACCTTTCTTTAGCACGTAACCGCAGGTAGACATGGTTAGAATATGTCACTGTGGATTGGTCGATATCAAATGGTGTCGCTGAGTTCCACGGTCAAACTACGGTCAGATGATCAAGGTGCGGTGTCATGGGGTACTCACGGAGACGGTACGGCCTCGACGGCAAGCCGCGGTACACGGCGTACTACCACGATCTGCGCGGCCGCGAACGCTCCGCTGGGACGTTCCCGAGGAAGAAGGACGCTGACCGTGCGTGGCAGGCCGCCGAGGCCCGCGTGGCCGAGGGGCGCGGCATGGACATGCGGCGTGGACGGCAGCGGTTCGGTGAGTACGTCACGAAGACCTGGCTACCCAACCATGTGATCGAGGCGAGCACCCGGCAGGGCTATACGTACGTGATCAACAAGTACATTCTGCCGGAGTTCGAGGCCATGCCCATGATCGAGATCATGCCAGGAGCTGTACGAGACTTCGTCCGCAAGATGAAGGAGAACGGCGCCTCGCCGCACGCGATCGAAAAGTCCCGGGTGATCTTGAGCGCGATCTTCACGACGGCCCTCAATGACCAGATCGTCTTCCTCCATCCGTGCAAGGGCGTGAAGGTTCCACCGACGCCGAGCAAGCCGCTCACAATCGTTACCCCGGAGCAGTTCGACGCGATCTATCAAGCCTTGCCAGACGCCATGGCTCGGCTGCTCGTGGAGACAGACATCGAAAGCGGGCTGAGGTGGGGAGAACTTGCCGAACTGCGCGCCGGGGACCTGGACCTGACGACTGGCATTCTGACCGTGAGCCGCACCGTCATGGAGCTGAACCCGAAGTACCACCCGACCGGCGGGCGTTACCTGGTGAAGCCCTACCCGAAGAACACGAAGTACCGGCGGTTCAAGCTGAGTCAGCAGGTCGTCGCGAAGCTCTCGGCCCACATCAGCGAGCGGCACCTGGGAACCGACGACCTGCTGTTCACTGCGCCCACCGAGCCGCCGCGCCGCCCGGTGATCGAGTTGCCTGACCCCGACACGCTCGGCCAGACCGAGCCCAACGCTGCCGGTCGCCGGTACCGGCATGGGACGCTGACGGGGTACTCGCTAGGCAGATGTCGCTGTGATTACTGCAAGGCCGCATACGCGCACTACCGGGCAGACCGTCGTGCGGACGGAAAAGACGACCCGCGGCCCGGGCGGCGTCTCGACACCGATGGTCACGTTCCACGTGGATGGTTCCGCGAGAGCGTATGGAAGCCCGCACTTGTCGCAGCGGGGATCGACCAACGGGCCAGGATCCACGACCTCAGACACGCTCATGCGTCATGGTTGCTGGCTGGCGGCGCGAATCTGCAGGTCGTCAAGGAGCGCCTCGGCCACGGCAGCCTTCGGACGACTGAGAAGTACCTCCATACCCTGCCGGATGCTGACGAGACCGCACTGGAGTAGAGCGGCGACATTGCCACGTGGAAGGGCCTGATCGCATTTCACTTCCCCCGTCGCCACGAGCAACTCGTAGACGCGACGTTCCAAGTACCTAATGTCGTCGCCGCTGAAGGGCTGGGCGCCGCTCTGAACAAGCAATGCTCGGCGCCACTCGGGTTTAGTCTGACGGTGACTAGCGAGTCTTCCTAGGAAGTCTTCACTGAGCCCTACATAAGCCCAGGGGCGGACGATCAGAGTTGCGGTGAGAGTACGTTCCTTGCCAGCACGCGCCGCCGCATAGTCGACGTCGGTTCCCGTCAGGACATAGATGCCGGGTACCCCGCGCCACTTGTCGCTTGGGTCGAGATGACGCGCCGTCTGCTCCATCTCCAGCGCCGGGAACCCGCAGATGATGCGCGCCCGGCCATCAGGGTCAACTGCGATGTCCAGATTGACCGATGGCCCTGGCGGTCGCGGCGGCGCGGTCGACTCAGGCGTCAACCCGGCGATTAGTCCTCGGAGTTCTGCCTCGACCGCAGTTGGGCGGAAGACGGTCTGGATAGCGCCCAAGGTATTGATGGCGGCCTCGGAGAGGCCTTCCCGTTCAAACTCACCGAGCCAGCTCACTGGCCGACGATGCGGGCCTGAGGCTGGGGGTGGGGCAACGTGCTGATAGGGTCCGGTCACCCGACCAACGCGATACTTCCGCTGTCTTGGTAGCAGGGGAACGATGACGTAGTCATCAACCTCGATGCGGTACGCAAACGCGCTGAGCTGGCTCGCATAGGTGCGCTCGGCTGGGGTGCCAGCTCGAGCGCGCAAGGCCTCCTCGGACACCTGGGCCAGATCGTCCGGATAGAACTCCCTGAAGCCAACGGCGAGGAACGATCCCCCGAGAAAGTCAGCCTCATAGCGGGCCTCGGCTCCCGCTCGGACTACCCAGAGTTGATCGGCCACGATGCCCTCCCTGCCTTAAGGGATCGCCGCTAGTCCACTGCCGGTAGCTGGGTGAGTGTCGCGGCGATCTCCGCGAACTCTGCCAGGGCCGCCTGCAGGTCCTCGACGATCTCGGCGGCGATCACCTCAGGCGCGGGCAGATTCTTGGTGTCCTCCAGCGACTCATCGCGCAGCCAGAAGATATCGAGGGACGCCTTATCCCTCGCGACCACCTCATCATAGGTGAACGGCTTGAATCGTTCCGTCTCAGTGCGTTCGTGACGGTCCGCCGGGTTGTAGCAGGACACGAAATCGTCGAGGTCGGCACGCGCTAGCGCTCGCGTCTTCAGTGTGAAGTTCTGGTTCGTACGGAAGTCATAGATCCATAGTGTGTCCGTCCACGGGGTCTCAGACGGCGGCTTACGGTCGAAAAACAGCACGTTCGCCTTCACGCCGCCTGCATAGAAGATCCCTGTGGGCAATCGAAGGAGGGTGTGGACGTCGCACTGTTCCAACAGTCGCCGCCGAACGGTCTCTCCAGCACCGCCCTCGAACAGGACATTGTCGGGTACGACGATCGCGGCACGCCCATTGATAGTGAGCATGGACCGGACGTGCTGCAGGAAGTTGAGTTGCTTATTCGAGGTGGTTGCCCAGAAGTCCTCGCGCAGGTAGCTCATCTCCTCGGTTTCGGTCTCACCCAGGGCGTTGATGACCTTGTACGAGGACTTCCGGCCGAATGGTGGGTTCGTTAGCACCATGTCGTAGTGAGTGAACGGAGCTGACCTGAGCGAGTCGTCAACGGTGATCGGGCTGGCGCTCTCAGGCGCAATGATCCCGTGCAGCAGCAGGTTCATTGCACAGAGCCGGGCGGTCGCATCCACGATCTCCCATCCCCGGAGCGCCTCGTCGCGAAGGAATTTCTTCTGGTCGGGATCAAGGTCAGCTGACTTCATCTGCTCGTAGGCAGCCAGGAGAAAGCCGCCAGTACCCGCTGCTGGGTCACATACCCGCATATCTGCCGTGAGTCGCATGACGTCCACGATCGCTTTGATCAGCGGGCGTGGCGTGAAGTACTGTCCCGCACCTGTCTTCACATCCTCGGCGTTTTTGGCGAGGAGCCCCTCATAGGCGTCGCCCTTGACATCAGCGTCGAGTATCATCCATTGCTCTTTGCCGATCAGGTCGGAGACGAGTCGCTTCAGCTTGGCTGGGTCCTGGATCTTGTTCTGCGCCTTACGGAAAATCACGCCGAGCGTACCTGGCTGCCTCCCGAGTTCGGCCAGGATGTGTCGGTAGTGAACCTCGAGGTCATCACCGTCCAAGCGCGCCAGCGATGCCCAGTCCAAGCCATAAGGAATGATCGCAGGCCGACTAAAGGGCGGTCGCATCTGCTCGTCGGCCATCTTCAGAAACAACAGGAACGTCAGCTGTTCGATGTAATCCTGGTAAGAAAGGCCGTCGTCACGGAGAACGTTGCAGTAGTTCCAGAGCTTCTGGACGATTGTGGCGCTGTCGCTCATGCTTGGCTTACTCCTGCTACGCTCGGGGCTTGCCGGGATTTGCGGGGGCTTCGGCCGTTGGATGACGCGCGCAGAGCATCAACTCGTTCAAGGAGGGTCGAGGCAGGTTCATCGGAAGGATCCTGGAGTGCGAGCCGGCCCGAGAAGGCAGCCATGAGCACACTGGATCGCAGAGTCTTACTGCGCACAATCTGGCCGCTGATAATTTCTGTCAAGCGTTTAGTAAAGGACAGGATGCGATCCGCCTCTTCCACAATTCGAAATTGTTCATTGAGGGGCGGGACAGGGACAGGAAGAGCCGAGAGCGACTGTGTGTTAAAGTGGGGGATGGCCACGCCAACTTGCTGAGATTGCACATACTGACGTGCAAGCGAGTTTATAAAGAAGCACAAGAAGCGTGGATGGATGCCTGAAGGCTTCTGTACAATGACGAGATCCGCGCAATTCGCCTCGCCAAGAGGTTCTGGAACGGCACAGGCCATTCCACGGTTAACACCAGAACGAACGATTACCACGTCACCTGGTGATATAATCGACTTAGCCAGGCTCTTATGAAAGCCAGGTGAAATCCATACCAGCCCAGTAGGGTCAAATGAGTCCGGCCGAACGTTTTGCGACCGCAAGAAGGGTATACCCTGGGGTACATACTTCCCCTTGGTAGGCCCTACATGACCCACAGTCACACGGTCTGCGAGTTTTCCCACCCGCGCCCAAGCCCATCCAGGTGGTAGCGGTCCCAAGCTAGCGTCGAGTGGTTCCTGCGTACCCCTGAAGCGTGTGGTGGTCTTCACTTTGGCAATCATATTTGCAGCTGGTTCGTCATCGGCGCACTGCGGCACGAGAACGCCCTGGACGGCGGCCAGCAATACCGCGAACTGCATACGCTTCAGGTTCTCCCGTACCCTCTCCAGCACCGCCACTCCGGCATCGAGTCGGGAGAACTGCTCCTCAATGGCAGCGACGATCCGCTCTTGCTCCGCCGTTGGTGCGATCACTACGGGCACTGTGTTGGCGAGCGGCCCCGAAGAGATGCTCGCTTGGTTGACGTGATGGACGCAACGGTAACGGAAGTACCCAGACATCCATAGGTAATGAAGCTGATGAGCTAGGTATGCCGACGAGATGCCTGGCGCTGGATGAATGCGTGTCATGTGATTCGAGAAGGCCCAGTTGCTCGGGTTGCGGATGAGTGCTGTCTTCCCAATCAATTCAGGGCTATTAGTGTTGTTGAATAGAACATCGCCATCGATTAGCCAAGCTTTCGGCGAGCCTTCAACGTACTTCACTTCAGACAGATCAACAATGCCGTCCCGGGAGATATTCATCGGACGAAGGTGTGGAATGCCCCGTCCTTCCTGATTGTGTCTCCCGCTTGGGAAGCCTGGTTCGACCGCCATCGCTATCTCGGCGATAGTGGTAACTTTCCATCCCTGGGGCAATGAGGCCAAGTCGATCGGATAGTTCTGGACATCCTCGGGTGCGAAGCTCATGCCGCCAGAACCCTCGTCAGCTCATCCAAGAGTGGGCTCAAACGATCCCCGAAGACCTGGGCCGCCTTACCGACACCACCATGCTCCACAAAAGGTGTGTACTCGAATGACTCGGATGTAATCCCGAGTTCGGCGGCTATATTCTCTTTCATCCAGGTCAGCCACCGTAGCTGCTCCATCGTGAACGAGACTCCCTTCTGTTCCTGCGTCCTCAGCCAGGCCGCGAACCGTCGCTCTACCTGATCGCGGAATGGTATCAGTTCATCGTCTTGGTGGAGCGTGTAACGGACAAGCGACACAATATCGGTCAGCATCCTGCCACCAGAGCCGCGCACTTTCGACTCGTCCAGCAATTCATAAGCATGCCAAAGAACGTCAGGCGTCCACCTACGCGGCGGCCGTTCAATTGCGGTGGCTAGTTCCTTAATCTCTCTGAATGTGAGACGTTCTCTGTACGGTCGGCTATACAACACCTGCAGGGCGCGGATGTCGTTCTGGTGTTCCTCGATGTATTGCCTGAACGATTCCACCATAACTGAGGCTCTCTCTAGGGCCTGGCCGGAATGCCCGGCAAAGAGCACTTGGTCCTTGGATACTTCGTCGATCGTCTGCTCGTACGATCTGCGCACGTCGAGGATCGCGTTCCGCAGCCGATGGTTCGTAGCCAATGGTTCCAGCGCCTGGTCGAGCATGGCGGTTGCTATGGCGGCGACGGCAGCCTCGTCGTCCGGGGACTGGCCTGCGGTCTGCGTTGCAGCGATCTGCTGATCGGGATCGAGCGCTTCGACGATGTTCTTGGCGATGCTGCCCACGTCGGTGCCATCGGCCAGCGCGGTGAGCATATCCCGGTCATTCTTGGTGAGGTGCTTGTCCAGGCGTGCCAGGCGTCCTGCGATAGTGGAGGCGATTTGCGGGTCCCGGTTGCCGAAGGCGACCTGGGTGAGCAGGTCTTTCAGGTGCTGAGCGGGCTTGCGTTCCAGAGGCTGGACAGTTTCGGCGAGCGGGGTGTCCATGACGCCGACCGCGTCCACGACGATGAACCGGTCCTTGGTCTTGGCGTCGTCGGTGACCGACTGGAACTCGGTGTCGTCGATCACCCGCACACCCCGGCCGAGCATCTGCTCGAAGTAAGTCCGGCTCTTCACGCTACGCATGAACAGCAGGCACTCCAGCGGCTTGACATCCGTGCCCGTTGCGATCATGTCCACGGTGACCACGATCCGCGGGTACATCGAGTTTCGGAACGTCTGCAGCAGGTCTTCGGGTTTACCATCGGACGACCGGTAGGTGATCTTGGTTGCGAACTGGTTGCCCTTGCCGAAGACCTCCCGCACAATCTGGACCACATCGTCGGCGTGTGAGTCATCCTTGGCGAAGATCAGGGTCTTCGGAACTGTCTTGCGGCCGGGGAACAACTCGGTGAACAACTTGTCCCGGAACGTGCGGATGACGGTTCGGATCTGATCCTTGGCAACAACCGCGCGGTCGAGCTGTCCCGCGGTGTACTGGACCGGTTCATCAAGAGCGTTCCAACGAACCTTCCTGGTCTGGCGATCACGGAACCCGACGAACTCTCCGATGTCGATCGTGGACCCGCCCTGGGTGATCGCGGTCTCGATCTTGTAGACGGTAAAGTCCACATTGACACCGTCGGTAACCGCCATCTCGTGGGAGTACTCCATAACTAGGTTCTGGTTAAAGAATCCGAAGGTCTGCTTCGTCGGCGTCGCTGTCAGCCCAATCAGGTATGCATCGAAGTACTCCAACACCTGCCGCCAGATCCCGTAGATCGACCGGTGGCACTCATCGATGATGATCACGTCGAACGCATCGAGCGGCAGGTCCGGGTTGTAGCTGACCTCCACGGGCTCCGGGAGATGCAGTTCGTAAGCCGAGTGTTCGTCGATCTCCTCATCCAGTTCCGCCTCGCCCTTGAGGATGGAGAAGATCCGCTGGATCGTGGAGATACAAACTCGCGACGTAGTGTCGATCGTGTTGTGCGTCAGGTGCTGGACGTTGTACTCGGCCGGGAACTTCCGCTGGGTCTCGGGAATCGTGAACTTGTCGAACTCAAGCTTGGCCTGCTTGCCCAGGTTCGACCGGTCCACCAGGAACAAAACCCGCTTCGCATCAGCATGCTTGATCAGGCGGTAACTGAGGTTGGCGGCGGTGAAGGTCTTCCCCGAACCGGTGGCCATCTGGATCAGAGACCGTGGCTGATCATTCGCCAGCGACTCTTCCAGATTGCGGATCGCCTCAGCCTGTTTGCCCCACAGTCCACGCTCGTCCAGTGGTGGCATCGCCTTAAGCCGGGCGCGGAAACTCGGCAAGTCACGGTCGTCGGCAACCTGTCGCAGCCACTCGATCAGTGTCTCGGGCCGGTGGAAGGAGAATACTCGGCGGCTGCGGGCATCGGGGTCATACCCGTTGGTGAACCGTGTCTCCGCACCAGTGGACTCGTAGATGAAAGGGAGCGGGTAGACAGAGGGCTGCATCCAGGCCGGGAGGCCCTCGACGTACTTGCCGGACTGGTGCTCAACCTCCACCAGTGTCGTGCCTTCAGGCTTGGCCTCGATTACCCCGGCGGGCTGGCCGTTCAGGAAGAGCAGGTAGTCCACGCGCCCGTGCGGCTTTTCTAACGTGAACTCGCGGACTGCCACCCCGGGACCGGCGCCGGGGTTCAGGCTCTTCTGACGTTGAACCTTCCAGCCCGCAGCGGCGAGCTGCGTGTCAATCTGGAGTCGTGCCTTAGCTTCAGCAGCGAGGTAGCCGTCCTCATCTGATAGATCTTTCACCCCCACAGCCACAACCATACTGGCCAGATCCGCCGCCATGCAGTCACACGCCGGTAGAGACAGCCACTTAACGTGACAAACCGCCGGTGTGGATATGGCTCACATGGCTATCGCGTCCTCATCGTGGCAGCGCCGATGGCACGCTTGGGACATGCGGGAGCGGGCTGACGGTGGGGCGGCGACGGTGGTTGCCCGGCTGGCGTCGTTGCGCCAGCATCAGCAGGGCGGGCAGCGGTCACCGCACAAGCCGTTGCTGGTGTTGCTCGCGTTGGGGCGGCTGGCTGCGTCGGGGTCCAGCGAGCTGCCGTGGTCGGTGGCCGAGACCGTGCTGGCGGAGCTGATCGCAGAGTTCGGGCTGCCGTCGAAGACCGGCAGGGCACAGAGCGCGGCCTACCCATTCACGCGGCTGCGGGCCGACGGGGTATGGGTGCTCGACCATGACGTGCAGATGGATCTCGTTGGGCCGCTCGCCCGTGAGCAGGTCACGGGCCACCTTGAGCCGTCGGTGGAGTCGGCGTTGCTGGCCGAGCCTGCGCTGATCAGGGCCGCTGCGCGAGAGCTGGTCATGAGCAACTTTCCCGAAACTGTGGTGCCAGATGTGCTGGAGGCGGTCGGGCTGGATCCTCAGGAAGTGTTCGGCGTTAGCGACCTTCTGCCCCGGCCCAGCGGTGCGCAAGGCGAGCGAAGGCGAGACCCTGGATGGCGGTTCGCCATCCTGGAAGCGTGGGACAGGCAATGCGCCTTCTGTGGGTATGACGGGCAGTTCGCCGGGGCCAGCGTAGGGATCGAAGCAGCCCATGTGCGCTGGTTCACTTTCGATGGGCCCGATTCCCTGGACAATGGCCTGGCCCTCTGCTCGTTGCATCACAAGCTGTTTGACCTGGGAGTACTCGGCCTGAGCAGTGGACTGAGAATCCTGCTCTCAGCCCGGTTTTCGGCCCGGACTCCGGCAGGCCGTGCTACCTACGATTTGCACGGTCGTGAACTGTCCCCGCGGCCAGGCACCGCCGTGCCAGCAGCCGATCATGTGTCTTGGCACGCCCAGCAGGTCTTCAAAGGCGATCCCCTGGCCGCCTGAGCCACTTTGCCGCTCAGGGTGTACTAGGACTAAACCCGGTCGGCAGCGCTGTCACGCTTGGAAGACCTCGTCGAGGTGCCATTCCAGGAACTCACGACTGGGCCGGTCGAGGCGGCGTTCGGGCAGTTCGATGACTTGTCCTGCTTTGGCGTAGAACTGGTCGCCGTTGCTGAAGTCGGCTCGCAAGCGCGGGCTCACGTGCAGGCAGTGGCTGGGATCGACGCCGAGGTAGCCGCGATCGAACAGGGTGTGAATATCTGACCGCAGTAGCAGCCCGTTGTCGAGCCGGTGCTCGCCGCCCTTGGTGACCGGGCGGATATGGGCAGCCTGCAGGACCGGCGGTATGTGGGTTCCACTGATGGCACAGCGCCGGTGATAAGCGTTTAGCACGACCGCCTGGAAGGAGCGCTGGCCCAGTCGGTACGGGGCCAGACGAGGGTCGCCGAACACCGGCCCGGGCCGGTGCCACGGCTGGCTGAAGTCCAACTCCACTACTGCGCCCAGGATTCGTTGTAGGAGCTCGGCGAAATACGACGCGACTGACGGGTCGGCCATGTCGTAGCTCTTTCCCTGGACGATGGGCCGAGCGAACCGGGGAGGCGGAACTACCGCCTCATCCTCAGAGAAGAAGCGCACGTCCCGTACGAACAGGCAGCCGATGACCGGGTCCTCGCCTGTGTTGATGGGTGCGTGGCGATAGTGACCGATACGGGCCCGCATCTGTTCTATGCTGTCGGCCCCGTTGGCCTCACCGAAGAACTCCCACGCCTCCGAAACCGTCAGCCGTGCCGAGTCGCTAAAGAACCCGCCGCCGACCACTCTGTTGTGTGGGTAATGGGTTTTGAAGAAGAACGGTTCACCTGGTGATAGAACACGGAACTCGCGGCCCCCGCTTGGTTGCCAGAAGTTCACCTCGGTCACCAGTGGCCGGGCAGCCAGGAACCGGAACCAGGTGTTGTCGGTCACGCCCACGTACGCGCGCACGACCGTTATTGTGCACCAGCCTCGACCCCGTTAGTAGGGGGCGGCCGTGAGCTTGATCAACCTGATTCAGTTTGCTTCCAAGACAGTTCGAACCAGACGGTGCAGCCGTGGCCGTCGGCGCAGTAGTCCCAGCGGTCGGCAATCAGTTCGACCAACGCCAGGCCGCGTCCCGTTTCTGAGAGGGTGTCCGCTTGGTGTGCTGGCGTCGGGACGTTGTCGGAACCGTCGTCTGTGACTGCGATCAGCAGAGATGAGTTGCCCTGGTAGATCGTCACGTGAAAGCTGCCCTCATCGGCGGTCGCGGTGTGCTCGATGGCGTTGGTGGCCAGTTCGCTGACGAGCAAGACCGCCTCGTCGAGGACGGGACATGATGCCAGAATGCGGCGGGTGAAGTCGCGAGCGTGGGCGATCTGGTCGGGCCGTCCAGGGAAGGCCCGGTGCTTGGGCCGGGTGATCAGCGTCTCGGGCACGGCCGACCAAGGTATGCCTGCCTGGCCGGACTACCTCTGTTGTTTAGTGCGGGCGTTCCAGCGTCCGGCTGACGGAGCATGCAACCCGTACGATTGTGCGGACCAGCGGTCAGATCACGCCGGCACGGTGGGCCAGTGGGCGCAGTTGGGGCGTGCTGGCGCGGTGCTCTCTGCGCATCAGGAGCGCGAGCAAGTCGTGGGTCGCGGCGTCGTAGCGCACCAGCTGCGGGGCGATGCGCTCGGCCTCCAGGAGCATGTTGACGGCGGCCGCATCGTGGCGTTGCTGAGCGTAGGCGCGGCCAAGGTCGAGGCTGACTTGGCTGCGGCGGCCAGCCAGGCCCGGCGGTAGCTGCTGAAGGTCCAGGGCCTCGCCAGTTTGCACGGCGGTGTCGGCGTCGCCAGATGCCACCGCGACTGAGATGCGGTGGATGCGGACGTTGGAGGGCCCGAAGGCGGTCCAGTGGTCGTTGCGGTTGTCACCGAGGCGGTCAGCGATCTGCTGGGCTTGCGTGAGGGAGCGATCCGCTGCAGCACGATCGAATTCGGCTGCCGCAGCCAATGCGTCGGCCAGGTGCAGGCTGCCTGTCACCGATAGCCATTCCGGGTCCTCGTTGTGGCCTGAGCGGTTCAGCGCGTTGGCCGCACCGGTAGTGAGGTCGCGAGCCTGCGTCGTTCGCTTCCGGCGGGTGAACACGTGGGCCAGCCGGTACGCCGACAGCGCCACAATCAGGCCGGCCTCGGCGTGCTCGGCGGCTGCCATCGCACGGTCGGCGGCGGTCCAAGCCAGCTCGGTTTCACCAACCCGGTTCAAGACCATCGCGGTGGCTTGATAAATCTGCGCACGCACAGTGCCGATCGCAAGTTCGTATCTGCTCGGGCAAGCTCGGGCTGCCGTTTCTAGGCTCCGGATCAGAGCGGGGAGCATCCGGCCCGCTTCCTCATAACGAGCCGCCTGGTAGGTGTGGTTTACCCTGCCGACGGCGAGCGCCAGGCGCCGGATGTCCTGCGGGCGATCGGCCTCGGTGCCAGCGATCACGGATTCGAGGCCGTCGTAGGCCATCATGGCTCGCTCGATGTCCTGGGCCGCTGTGTAGCGCGCCGACAGCGGCGCGACCGCTTCGTCGCCCGTCAACTCCGCGATGTCGACGCGCAGGATCTCCGCGAGGGCGTTCAGAACCGTGTGGCTGTCTACCTCACGTAGGCCTCGCTCGACCTGGGACAGCCAGCTTTCCGACCGGCCGACTAACCCAGCCAGCGCCGCCTGGGACAGACCACGGCGACGGCGAGCACGTGCGATCCGGTGTCCACGTCCCGAGGGGTCTTTCACTCAGTCCCTCCCGCTTGTCGGCCGTCGATCACTGCATGCAATTCTTCCAGCACTTTCGGCCAGGATGGCATACGTGCCTCAGGCGGCGCCGACGGATCGAACAGCACCCCGACCCCCATCGCGCGCAGCACCTCCAGGCTGCGCTGAAATGCTAGGTGCCGGGCGAGCTCGGCCTTCAGCAACGGCACGGCCAGGATCGGCACGCCTGCGCCTGTTAGCTCGCATAGCAGGCCGGTCGCGAACGTGTCGGTGATCCCTGCTGCCCACTTGTTGATCGTGTTGAAGGTGGCGGGCGCGACCACGACCGCGTTCGCCTTCGGCAGCTCGTCGGGCTCGTCAGGCATCCGGAATCCGATCCGCACGCGGTCGCCTGTCAGATGGGCCAGCTTGTCGGTGTCGACGAAGCGCTCGCCCATAGGCGTTGTGATCGCCCGAACGGTCCACCCAGCGTCCCGGGCCAGCCTGACGAACTCGTCCACGCTGGATGCTGCGGGAGCCGCGCAGACCACCGTGTACAGCACCCGTGTTGACTCGCCGCCCGCACTCATCATCCGCGAGCGTATCCCGTTATCCCAGCCGAGGGCGGAAGCCTCTACGAGTCATCCTTCGGGTGAGGTGGCGTGCTATCGTCCAATGTCATTCTCTGCTTTTCGACGCTAGCCGGTGCCGACTTTCATCGGATAAAATCACTGAGAGTCGCAATTGGAGCAAGATACCGCTATCCATTGTTTGTGTCTGGACTGGCGCAGTCCAGACACAAACAATGGAGGTGCAGAGGGGATGGGACCGGGCGCGGTCCCATCCGGTGATAGCTCGAATGGAGAGGCAGAGAGCGTTGGTTAACGGGGTTCGGCGACGACGGTCGCGCCAATCAGTGCCCAGGCCGCGAGTAGTGCAGTTCTCGCTGACCGAGGAAGAGTTCGAAGAGATCAGCGGGGCCGCGACCAGGGCAGGTCTGGCACGCGGGGCGTTCGCGGCCGAGGTGACGTTGGCTGCAGCTCGTGGCGCGCAAACTCGTGCTGGATCGCCGCTCCGTGGTGCATTGATCGAACTTATGGCGGCGGCCGGGCTGGTGCGGCGGGTTGGGACGAACCTGAATCAGGCGGTGGCGCGGCTTAACGCCACCGGGCAGCGAGGTGACGATTTACTCCCTGCGGCTCAGTTCTGTGTGCGGGTGATCCATCGCCTGGACGAGGCTGCGGAACAGGTGCGCCGGAGCGTTCCGTGAACGGATCCGAGCGTTCCGGATGATCGGCAAAGTGATCCGCGGGCGCAACGTGGGTCGGCTCCTTTACTACCTGTACGGCCCGGGGAAAGTGAACGAGCACACCGATCCGCACTTGGTCGCCGGGTTCAGTGATCCGGCCGACTTGGAACCAACGATCCGGGCCGACGGAACACGGGACTTCCGCCGCTTGACCGGGCTGCTGGAGCAGCCCTTGGCCGCCCTCGCCGGATCTGGTTATCCGCAGCCGGTATGGCATTGCTCCGTGCGTTCCGCGCCGGAGGATCGCATGCTCTCAGATCACGAATGGGCGCAGGTCGCAGCCAGGGTTATGGACCGTACCGGCCTCGCGCCCGCCGGTGACGACCTCGGTGTGCGCTGGGTCGCGATCCGGCACGCCCCGGATCACATCCACATAGTGGCCACACTGGCCCGCCAGGACGGGAGTCGGCCGACAAGATGGAACGACTTCTACCGAGTCCGGGACGCGTGCCGGGACGCGGAACGCCGGTTCGGGCTGCGGAGCACCGCTCCGGCGGATCGCACCGCCGCCCGGCGCGCCACCCGGGCCGAGACCGAACAGGCGATCCGGCGCGGATGGGCCGAGGCGCCCCGCGCCACGCTCCGTCGCGAGGTATCCACGGCCGCCGCCGGATCCGGAACGGAGCAGGAGTTCTTCGCCCGGCTGGAGCAGGCCGGGGTCTTGGTGTGCAAGCGGTACAGCACGACCCACCCTGGGGAGGTCACCGGATACGCCGTCGGGTTGCCGCACCACACGGCCAGCGACGGGGGAGTGGTCTGGTACGGCGGCGGCAAGCTCGCCGCCGATCTCACGTGGCCGAAGCTCCGCACTCGCTGGGCCGGGGCATCCGAGGATGCCTTGCACCGTGAGATCCCGCGCCAGGTCGCCCGTGGCCTTCTCCGGTACAAAGTCCTCGATGCTGCGGCACACGCACGGGATGAGGCTGGGTTCTTCGCCCGGCTACGTGAGACGGGCGTGCTGGTGCGGCTGCGGTTCAGCGAGATCAATCCCGGTCAGGTCACCGGCTATGCTGTCGCGCTCACCGGCCACGTCGGCGAGGACGGGGCACCGCTGTGGTACGGAGGCGGACGGCTAGCAGCGGAGCTGACTCTGCCGCAACTTCGAGCCGCTTGGTCCAGGCGAACCCGCGGAGCCAGGTGGAAGCCGGGCACGCCCCGGTGGGCTGGATCGGAACGCGAAGCGCTCTACCGGCACGCCGCTCGTCAAGCTGCCGCGGCCGCGGAGCACGTCCGCCGTAGCGCTCGCGGCCACCCGACCGCTGGCGCCGATACGGCCTGGGCGGCGGCCGACGCTTTCCATTCGGCGGCCCGGGCGCTGCATGACCAGGAGCTGTGGCGAGCGGCGGATGCCTATGACCGGGCCGCCCGCCCGGCCTACGGACGTATCCCGCCTCACACCCGCAGCGGAGCCCAGCTGCGCGCCATCGCCCGGCTGCTCGCATTGGTCGGCAATATCAGCGGCGACGGCACGCTGGCCGTCGCCACGCTACTGGCCAGCCTCCTCGACCTGGCCGCCGCGGTGACCGAGCTTCGCCAAGCTCAGCAGCACGCCGCGCAGGCAGCAGCCGCCAGGAGGGCAGCTGAGCATCTGCATTGCGCCCACACCCGGGCCAGATCCCGTGCTGCCCAGGCAGGCTGGGCAACACGGCCCGAGCACGCAGGCCGGGCAACTGCACCAGCCGCCGCGCGCAGCGACTTCCCCGAGCCCCTCCGCCTCGGCCAGGCCCTCGATGACCCGGCCGTCGCCGGTCGGCGCTCCCGCCCAGCACCCACGGTCAATCCGTCCAGGCGGACCGGGCGCAGCCCATAAGGCTGGGCCTGAGCTAATACCCGCAAACTGAAGAATATTCTTCAAATAGTGGATAGAAAGCCGATGCCTGCCCTCTTGCCGATCCTGCGCTCCCAGCAGCAGGGCGAGATCCTTGCGCTGCTGCTGGGAGATCCAGACCTTGAACTGAGCCTCACCGAGATCGCAGCCCGGACAGGCGCTCCTCATCCTTCGGTGCACAGGGAAATCGAGCGAGCCGAACAGGTCGGCTTGGTTGTAACGCGGAAGGTGGGGAACACGCGGCTCGTGCGGGCGAACACAACCAGCCCTTATTACGCAGGGCTCGCGGAGGTTCTGACGAGGGCCTTCGGCGTCCCTGCCGTACTGGCTGAAGCCTTGCGGCCAGTCAACGGGATCGCCGCAGCCTATATCTACGGGTCGTGGGCCGCCCGGCATGAAGGGCAGACAGGGCTGCGGCCCGTCGGTGACATCGATGTACTGATCTTGGGCGAACCCGACCGAGGCCGGCTCTATGCCGCACTCAGCGATGCCGAGGAGCGCCTTGGCAGGCCCGTCCAGGTCACGATCCGCGACGCCAACTGGCTGGATGCAGGCCGGGGAGCGTTTCATGACACGGTCACCAGTCGGCCGCTCTTCAGGCTCCCCAACGCGGCTGAATCGCTCCAGCGGTGACGCCGCCAACTGTGCCTTCACCCGAAAGCGCCGCTGTCACCTTTGGTTTATGACCAGGTGCCGGTTCCCGGATCCCAGCGATGCCCGGCCGCGGTGCCTGCGATGACCGGGTCGGCGAAGTCCACAGCCGAGGTCACCACGTCGTGGAACTGCTCCGGGAGGCGGTCGCCGAGCTGCTGTTTCGAGCGCCATGCGGCCCAATGCTGCTGGCCGATATCGCCGTACCCGGAGAGGACTTCAACCAGCGGCCGCAAATCCACCCGGCGGTGCCGTGCGACTTCGTGGACGGACCGGCAGAGTTCGGCCCCGTCTACGGCGTGGCGCCGGGTGAGCAGGTAGATGTCGGCGAAGTCCCGCCACCGCGTGTTCACCGTTCCCCTGGCGACAGCGGTCACGATCTTTTCGGAGTAGACCATGGCGAGCGGGTATCCCCGTGCGGTGATCTCCCCGCCCAGCAGCCGCGGGATGCGAACCTGCCGGGCTGGTGGGGTGATCGGGTCGCCCGCGCTGACATCGACGTGGAAGTGGGCGCGGGCCGTCGCCAGCCGCGCGGTCATCGTCACCCGGACCCCTGGGTAAATGTCCTCGTCCCGTATCGCGCTCGCGGCGGCTGTCTCCAAGTCGAACACCACTCCGTCAGGAAGGGGAGTGTCGGCAATCTGGCGCACCGCGGCGAGCACGGTGCCGGTATCGGTGGTACTGGCCTGCAAGTCGATATCGCGGGTCGGGCGGCGCTCCCCGAGTGCAGCCAGCAGAAGACCGCCCTTGAGCACGAACCGCTCGGCGAAGGGTGTCTGGGCCAGCCGGGCGAGGAAGCCCTCCAGCACGTAAAGCTGGATCAGCTCGTCGACCGGGCGCCGGTCCTGGCGGGCCTTCCTGCGCAGGTCCAGATAGGCCTGTCCGGCGATGGTGGCGCGCGACGGTGCCGTCACAGCAACACCGCCAGAGCCTGCCGCAGTGCGGGCTCAGCATGAGGGAACCGCTGGGCCAGTTCGGTAAGCCGGGCCGGGCTCGCTCCTGGCTGGCTCAGCCAGCGCCGCAGAGCCTGCCACGCCAGGTCGCTGCCTTCCCGGTGACGCAGCCGGATTGCGTCGATGACCGAGCGGTCCGCGCTGTAGAGACCCAACGGCCGCCGGGCGCCGACATCGAGCAGTTCCCGCTCCAGGTCAAAGGTGCGGGCATCGAACTGATGCAGGCGGCAGGGCGCCCGCAGCACGGGGCGGGTGCTGCCACGGGGGACCGCGATGTCGATCGCGGCAGGGATCGCGTCGATAAGGCCGTGGCGGGCGAGCGCGGTCTCCAGGCACAGCGTCGCCCTGGGAACCCGTTCCGCGATCTCCACCAGGTCGTCGTCGGCAGGGGGGGCATCCGCCCATCGGTAGACCCCGCCACCCAGGGCGATGACCTGCCCGGCATCCCGGAGCCCATAAAGCCGCCGGTCGCTCAGCCCGGCCCTGCGAGCCTCCCCATAGGTGAAGGTGTCGCCGAGCAGCTCATGCAGACCCTCAGCGGACACGGCTTTCATGGAGGAAAGTATACTCACATCGTATAGATCTGGGGAAACTTTCCATCGCAGTGACTGGTGGACGACACTGGCTAATCGAGGAGCTTCAGGAACTCTGCTGGTGTCGGATCTGCCCGGCCAGATCGTCCGCCTCTTCGAGGTACAGCTCGACAGCCTCAGCGAGATTAGCGAGCGCTTCGTCGATCGTTTGGCCCTGGCTGGCAACATCGACCTCCAGGCACTGGGCGATGTACCAGTCCTCTTCTCGGTGCAAAGCTCCGGTTAGAGTGCCAGGCACGTCAGGCATGTGCACAGAGTAACCACGCACCGGCGAGGATGCACGGCAGCCGTGTCGCCACGGGCCGCGCGAGGTCGCCGCGTTCCGCCAAGTGCCGGACGGTTTCCGCTGTCAAATGACGGTCAAACGATCAAGAGCCCGGTTACAGATCTTCGTAACCGGGCTCTGACCTGGGATTTCTGGTGGGCGACACTGGGATTGAACCAGTGACCTCTACCGTGTCAAGGGGGCGCTGTAGCCCTTGCGGTAGAGCTGTCAGGCCGGTGACCTGCTTTGCTGTCCGAGCTGGCCCTAGCCATTTCCCCCGATTTACCCGTGTTGTCCTCGGCACTCTAGGGCGACTGTAGGGCCAACTCTAGGGCCAGACTCCTGTAGTCACACCACCAGCTTGGAAGGCTGCGGCCCGCAACCGTCCGAACTGCTGCGGCCCAGGTCAGGGCATGTCCGTCAGTTACCGCCAGTGCCCCTGAAACACCGTCGGTGACCTTTCGATCGGGCACTGAACGGGCACGCCTGGCCTCTGTGCGCGCCAGCGCACACCCAAGCCTGCCTGATCATCCCGTCACCGTCGACCCGCCCGGTAGGGGAGCGGGCCAAGCCCCGGGGTCAAGGTCAGCACCCCACCGGCTGAACGACCTTGACTCCGGGGCTTGGTTTGCTCGGCGTGCCCAGGTCGATGGTGGCGGGATGATCAGGCGCACTCAGCACGATGGGCAGTGCCGTGGATCGTCCTGCTGCTTATCCTGGAGCCGGAGCGCCCCCGCCGGAGGCATAGAGGTTAACGGCTCCGGAGGCGCCACCTCTGTCTGCACTTTGCATCGCTGACCTGCACGTATGAACCGCTAGAACGCTGACAGCGTCCTCGTTCCGTCCCTGCTCCGGATCATCGCTCACCCGGCCCCTGGCGTGTGTCCGGGCAGGTGCCGCCGCGATCATTTGACCCCCTCGGTGTGAACTCGTCGCATGACGGTCGGTAGGGATGGTTGTGGCTGGTTGTAACTCAGAGATGGATTCCGAAGGTCTGGGCCAAACGCCGTCGTTGCTGCATTGGCTGCTGCACTCGAGCTCGTTGCGTGGGCCGGGTCCCGCGATGCGCGGGTTGTCCGGCCGGGTGCAAGGCGCGTGGTCTCAAGTGGTCGCATGATGCGCTGGTCGAGGGCCAGGAGGACAGCGTTGAGGGTTCATCCTCCTGATAGGCGCCGATCTTTGTGCGGCGACCGGATGCCAGGCGCGCGGAGAACAGGCCCGACCCTCTGGAGGCCGCGAGTACTATCCTGCAGGCATCGAACTCACCTGCCGCTGGCGCCCGAACGCACGTCGTCCAGACGCCTGGCGGAGTCGCTGGGCCGCGTCGCCTGGTGGCGAGCGACTGTCGCGGATCCACCTTGTGACAGTTACAAGAACATCACTTAGTGGTGCCGGATCACGGTATCCGGACTACGATGGCGCGCATTCACGCGATATCAGCCGAGGGTGGGTCGGCATGACAAGGCGCAGCAAGGCCAGTAGCACTAGCACGGCACTAGAGACGAGTGGTCGATTCCTCGTAGTTGCCCCACTGCGCCAAATCTGCTCGTGCCAGGTTCGGGCAAGGCGAGGCGTATGTGTTGACCAACTCCTAGGCTTGGAGAAATAGATGTATTCGGTTGAGCTTCGTTGGCAGAATTTCAGGCCTTTTATCGACACGGGCTGGATCGCTATTAAGCCAATTACGGTTCTGATAGGACCCAACAATAGTGGCAAGTCAAGTGTTCTAGCCCCCTTGCTGATCCTGAATCAAACGCTCCGTTCTGGCCGAGCTCGCTCACCGCTAGTACTACGTGGCGACCTAATCAATGCGGGAGGTTTCTCCGACATAGTAAACAGCCATGACTCAAAAAAGCGTGTCACCTTTAGCGTCAGATTTCGCAATAGTTCTGGTTCCGAAGCGCCGCCGGAGCTGGGCGAGGATGCCCCAGCCGAATGTAGCCTAACATTTAAGGCCGAGAGGGCTGCCGGTGTGATAGGCCTGCACAATTACTCGGTATCGGACTCTTATGGCCGCACAATGCTGTCGAGGACGAAGAAAAACTCTAGTAGATATACACTCGACGGCATAGAAGCTTGGGCCACCGATCCAGAACAACGTGTTTCTAGTGAAGATGATGTGACCGCGTCGCCCTCAAATCGCGCGGCGGAGAAAGCGGTTCGAGAGGCGATGCCGTTTCATTTCCTATTTCGTAGTCGAAATGTAATGACGGAAGCGGCACGTGCTGCATCTGGAGAGCCCGTAGATGAGTCTGTGCCTGAAGATGAGGGGTCGGACCATGCCGACAAGTCATGGACGGGCGAACCACGTTCCCTGCAGGTATCTCCATTTGTAGTCGGATACGTGGTAACTACTGACATGGTAGAGCATTACATGCGCGAGCACGTTTTGGACTTGGTATATCTGGGACCACTCCGTGAGGCTCCGCAGCGTCTCTATGAGATATCTGGCGATGCGCCAAGTGATGTGGGTATTAGAGGTCAATTCAGCGCTGAGCTCCTACTTCGAAATCAAAGGAGGAGCATATTTAATCGAGTGGACCGATGGCTTAAAGAGTTCGGGCTAGAAGGGAAAGTAGTCTGCCGTGCAGTTACCGAGGCTGCCTTTGTGCTGGAACTCAAGACTGACACTGCTACAACGAATTTTGCAGATGTCGGCTTTGGATACTCTCAACTCCTTCCGCTCATCGTGCAAGGGCTTCTAGCTCAGCCAGACACACTTGTTATAGCTGAACAGCCAGAGATACATCTCAATCCACGCCTGCAAGCAAAGTTGGCGGGCCTCTTCCAGGAGATAACGAAGCGCGATGTTGCGCTCTTGGTTGAGACTCACAGCGAGCATCTTCTTCTAGCTCTACGGAGGTTGGTGGCCGAAGGAGCTCTACGGTCGGATGATGTAGCCATTTACTTTGTAGAAGCTACCTCCGACCAAGGGTCCCACATTCGGGAAGTTCCACTCCAATCAAACGGGCATATTGAACCGACAGACTGGCCAAAGAACTTTTTCGACGAATCTCTCCGCGAGTCCTTGGCACTCGCCAGCGCACAGGCCCGAAGGGGGCTTAATGCTCAGTGATGTAGTGATTGACACTAATGTTTTCATTCATGCACAAAACCCTGCAGAAAAGCGGTCTCTAGCAGCTAAGGATTTCTTGGAGTCTTTGCTTGAAGTTACGACTGAGCTGTGCGTAGATGGCCTCTTTAACCTTAACTCTCCTCATCTTAGCAAAATTGCTCATGAGTACTTAACTATGATACCTCCCATTGGACTGGGCTATGCCATCCTAGTTCGGCTGCTTCAAAGCGGCCGAGTAAAGATGAATGTTTCAACTAACCTGCCTCCCGAAAAGCGTAGACTGGTAGTTCGGTTGGTTCGAGACCCTAGAGACAAGACGTTCGTGTATGTTGCCTTTAATTCTGAGGATACCATTCTTACCTCTCATGATTGGGTAGACTTTCCAGAGAGAGTTAGAGAGATCATTAGAAAGCAGCTTCTGGTTACTATCGAAGAGGCCTCTGAAACCATTGCAAGGATTCATGAATAGGCATGGAATCCGCTCGCGGAGCGGAAGGACACTTCACCCGCGTCGCTCATCGGGAGCTGAGTTTGAGCGCGCTACGGCAGAAGAGACGACCGGACTTCTGTGAATAGCTTGGAAGGCGGCCTCAGGCACGGGCATGATGAGCGTTATGCTGGTCAGCGGTGCGAAGCGTGTACCCCTCATTGGCGTGAGTTGTCCTGATCATCGACCCCATCAGTACGTATCGGGCACACGGCTCCGGAGGCCGCTCGCGCCGTATGACTTGAGATGTCGTCTACGTGTATGAACGGCTGTGGCAGGCGGTAGGTCGTTCAGGTCATTCCGTGCCTATTCCGGATCATGTGGGCTGGTACTTCGCGCAGCTGGCCTCGCAATCTCGCTCTTCCATGTCTCGGCCGTGTCGTAGACGGGGCTTGAGAACCAGACTGTCATCATGGAGTTGAGGGGATTGTGCCTGCTCAAGCGCCCCGCTAGCTCAGACGATTCAGTGGTCGCCGGGCGAAGGGAGTGTCCGTTATGGCGACGGAGTGGCTGGAGGTGCGGCTGCGTTGGTGCGGTGGACCGCTTACGAGTTGGTATGCCGTTATCGCCGATCCGAAAGATGCAGACGACATGCGCAAACTGGGGGCTCAGGCGGTCCGGCGTGACCATAACTGGGAGAGGCGCAGCCTCGGCGACTACGAGGTTGAGGTCCGGATACGCGACACCCGCAGGCGCGTGGGCACGTTCGTTCCGCTGGAAGCTTGATATCTGCTCGCGAACTTCGCAGGCCTTGGACCGTGACCGGCTGCTTAGAAGTTCGTCGGCGGCGCTGGCCCGACCTGCCGGGTGCCAGGTCAGCGGCCATGTAGGCGTGTCCGTGAGTGACTGTGATTCCTCGCCGTGCCCCCCTCGATCGGGCACGCATCGGGCACGGCGGGGAGATGTCGTGGGTTGTTAGAGCGGCGCTCCTGCGCGCGCCCTAGCCTGCTGATCATCCCGTCTGCCGTCGGCCCGCCTGTCAGGGGAGCGGGCCAGGCCGCCCGGGTCCAGATGGAGCGCCCTGCTGGACGAATGATCTGGACGTGGGTGGCCTGGTCTGCTGGGCTTGCCCGGGTCGATGGCGGGCGCGATGATCAGCCCTCACTCATCCCGGAGCCGGAGCGCCCCCCGCCGGAGGCCCTGACTAGAACCACGCTCCGGAGGCCGCTATTGCGACCTTGTGACTTGCGCCGCGGACCTGGTCGCCTTCGGTAGCGCACGCGGTCGTGGCGGAGAATTCTTCCGAGGATGTTCAGGGATCACGCCGTCTGCAAACCAGGCTGCTGGAGTTGGAGCGTCTCGCTCAACCCAAACCGTCAGACCTGTGTCGTAACGTCAAATCCTCTGCACAGATCGTGACGGGCTCGGAGGATCTCATGGCGGACTGGATGCGTCGCCTGTTCCATCAGCGGCGCGATTCGATGGCGTCTGTTGAGCGCGGCCAGGACTGGGGGTTCGCAGGGCGAGCTGCCTGCGTCGTTATCGATGACGAGTGGAGGCTTGTGGCGATACGCGCGGCGGGCAGCCCGCGCGAGCGCTTCAAGGCCGCCTGCGACTGGTTTCTCAAGCTGGCGAAGAACGGTGAGCGGGCGCTCGAGGACGTAGGCAACCCTGCTATCCGCGCGGCGCTAGATGATGCCTGGAATCGACTTGCGTCTGAGACGCTGGCAGCGGCTGGTGATCTGAGGGATTCTCTGCGAGACTTTCTTGATCCCGATCATGATCCCAGCGGCCATCCGTACGCTGCGGAAGATCCAGGGGACCTGAACCTGGATCGTGCCTTCGACTGGCCAGAGGGCCGTGCCTCCTAGCGGTCGCCTCGACTTCAGCCCGAGATGCTGGCGTAGCGCCAGCTTGGAAGGCTGCGGCCCACAACCGCCTCAACTGCTGCGGTCCGGGCGAGGGCATGTTCGCCGGGTACCGTGAGTGCGTCGCTGGCCGCCCGATCGGAGCATGCAACGGGCACGGCTCACAAGCCCAAGGCGCTACAAGTCCCGCAAAACGCGTCCTGTCCAGGTCCAGCACTCTCGTGATGTGGTGACTCACGGCCGAGGCTCCGTTGGCAAGGTTCCTTCCTAAAGGAGGATCGGGGGATTCAGTGGTGCTGAAGATGGTGAAGGACAGGCTTGTCGTCTCAGGGTGACATGCCATGTGTTCACACCAAACTGGTGTGTGAACGCGTGTTAGCTGCTTACACTATATTTTTCGAACAGTATTCGAAGTGTGTACACACATCAGCTCATCCCAAGCCACACAGGAGGCAGTCCACAACCAGAACTGAATTTGCGTCCTCCCGTGGCCCTACGGTAAGGTACCAACATTCTGACTCTGGTGATGGTCTCGCAGCCCTACAGGAAGGAGGGACTCGATGTCGGCCGAGCTTTCCACCGTGGAGGTCGATGCGGAGCCCACCGAGGGCGCTCGCGACCGGTCCGCACCATACATGTCATTCCAAGGTTTCCTTAACCTGCTCGATCGCCTCCATCAAGATGGCGTGCCACAGGTGTTCGATAAGTCCTTCTTCGGGCAGAGGTCGGGAAGCCTCGTCGCGCAGACCCGCGGAACACTCAGGTTCCTGGATTTGATGGGGGAGGACAAGCGGCCAACTCCGCATCTTGTCCAGATGGCTAGCGCAGAAGACCAGGAGCGCATTGAAATCTTGCGCGAGCTTGCACGGTCCAAGTACGGCGACGCAATCGCACTGGGAACTGACGCAACCTATGGCCAGCTCGCGGAAACGTTCAGGGCCAGCGGTCTGACCGGTACCACCCTCAGGAAAGCCGTAACCTTCTATGTCGGACTCGCCGAGCACGTTGGCATCCCAATCAGCCCGTACTTCAAGCAGGGCGTTCCGCGCCTAGCGGTCAGTAGCAGCAGCGCTCCGCGCCGCCCCGCTAGGAGGCGGAGGGGTACTACTCAGCCTGCGGAAACGGCTCCAGCTCCCCTGCCGCCTGACCCTCCATCGATTGAGTCGAAACAGTTTGCTTATATCGACCTGCTGATGAAGCTGGTTGAGGCCAATCCGGAAAATGGCGAAGCCCAAAAGGATTTGCTCGACCGACTGGAACTCGCGTTGGGCTATAAGGCTTCGTCTGAGACCCCGAGGGAGTAACACGCTAAGCAACAGGTGCGGCTCCGCTCGATTAACTCGGAGCGGAGCCGCACCTGGCGAGATCTCCGGTGGTTGACCGTCCAGGTATGGCGGCACCGTTGGCGTCCGGAGGCGGCTGGGAGCAGGTACGCCACCTGCCTCCAGCCGTTAATCTCTTTCCGAAGGTATCATGGCCCGATCGATGTCTCCTGGGGGCCATCAACTGCTGCTTCCCGTCTTCCTCGCAGGCGTCTCGATCCTTGCGACTGGGCACCGGGCCTAGGATCGGCGAAGCCGGATCGTTGTGACGCGACCGCAGGGAGGGCCCTATGCGGGTGGCCGCGAGCCGGACAATCGAAAGCCGAGGAAGATGGCACATGCTAGCGGCGGTTGCGTGGCGCTTGAGCCTGGCTGATCACTGGCGTCCTGGCGGTGGGCCGGCGCGCGCCGGCCGGGCCTTCCAAGGCAGAGGCCGAGCGCAGGCGCCGACCCCGCGGCGCCGCTAGCGGCGCCGCGCTTGATCAGATATGGCTCAATTCGGCAGTGGTCTGGCGCGGAGTCTGAGCGTGAGGTCGGCGAGGCTCGGGATGGTGCAGGTGGCTCCGGCGTCGGCCAGGCGCTCGCGCTCGTCTGGCGTGCGGGCGTAGCCGATGGCATGAGCGCCGACTCCATGGGCCGCATCGATTCCTGTCGGTGATGCGGTGATCAGCGCGCATTCAGCCGGTGTGGCTTGGAGCGCTCCTATCGCGTCTTCTAGCAGGTGGGCGACGGTCTGTAGATGACCAGGCGGGTAGCTGTCTGGTGTGACCACGTAGGCGGTCTGGTCGCTGAGGCCGTGCTTGGCCAGGTATGTGCGTACTGCCTCAGCGGCCTGGCGGCCGATAACGGCCAGTGTCCGTCCAGAATCCCGGCAGGCGGCCAGTGTGTCGTGGACGTATCCCGGCACGGTGGCGCGTGCGGCGGCGGCCAGCTCGATGCTGGCTAGCTCGGCGTCCAGGGACGCGCCGAGCTGCGAGCTGTGCCCGGCCACCGTGGCTAGCAGGTCCAATGGGTCGGTGCTCACTGGTGCCTCGATGCCCTCGGTGGCCACGAGCCTGCGCAGTCGGTCGATGGTGTCAGCGGGCATCGCCCCGGCCAAGTCACAGACTGGCCCGTCGAAGTCGAATATTAGGCAGCGGGCGCTGCTGAGGATGGCATCCAGCTCGGCATAGGGAGAGATATAGCCACCTTGGCTGTCGAACGTGTTCGTTTCGGTGGCCTGGATCAGTGGCAGGAGCTGGCTGATCAGGGCGTCGGGGCCTGCGATGGTGGCGGTCGAGCCGAATGTGTGCGCGGTGCCGTCGATGTCCACCACGGCGGCGCCTGCTTCGCGGGCGAGCAGAACCCCGGCTGCGGTGTCCCAGGGTTTGTTCGCGAGCATGATGGCGGCATCGAGGCGGCCTTCGGCGACCCAGGCCAGGTCAAGCGCGGCGCTGCCGATCATCCGGACACGGTGGACCCGAGGCGCGAGCTGGATGGTCAGCGCAAGGCGCTGCTGGTTCTTGTGGTCGGCCCGGGGACCGGTGGCGTAGTCGCCGACCGCGACCACGGCATCCCTCAGCCGGTCGGTGCCGCTGGCGGCCATCCGGGTCTGGCCCGCGTACGCGCCGTGACCGTCGAGCGCGTGGTAACGGAGCCCGAGAAACGGGGCGTCGATCACGCCCAGGACCGGGCGGCCGTCGTGGAGCAGTGCCAGCGAGGTCGCGCACAACGGGATGCCGTGGGCGAAATTGGACGTGCCGTCGATGGGGTCCAGCGTCCACATCCACCCCCCGGCCGGGCCGCCGGTCTGGCCTTCTTCCTCACCGAGGAATCCAGTACCCGGGCTGGCCTCGGCCAGGTGCTCGCGGACCTGGCGCTCGATCGCCAGGTCCACATCCGAGACCAAGTCGCGGTCGTTTTTCTCGGTGAGAGTCGCGGGCCGCATGGTTCGCATCATCTCGGCGGCGATGTCGGCGGCCCGCATCGCGGCCGGGAGCAGCGACCCGGGATCGGGGGTCATACGGGCTTGCTCCGTTCCGCCAGGGCCTCATAGACCTGCTCGAACACCGGAAACAGCCCACCGGGTGAATTGGTGGCCTGGATCAGCATGGTAGGCGAGTCCACGCCACGAGCTTTGGGCAGGTAGGGCTGAGCGACACAGGTGCGGTCGCCGGAGAGGATCAGGTTGAACCGGATCGTCTCGTCGTAGACGGCCAGCCGCAGCCGCTGACCGGCGCCGTCGGGAAGCCGGTCCCGGCACCGGGCCAGGACGTCGATATTCAGCCTGGTCAGCACGGACAGATTGCCGGGCAGGTGGTCCTCTTCCTTCTCCCTGGCCTGGATCGCCTCGCCGTCCGGGTCGAGGAACAGACAGGTCAACTCGCCACCCTCGGCCAGCCAGTGCCGCAGATACTGGTCGGGGACTTGCTGGCAGATCAGGTTGAGCGACAGCCCAGCCGCCCGGACCCGGCGGGCGCTGTCGAACAAGCTGATCGGGTCCACCTTGGCGGCAAACTCGGTCCTGCTGGCGAACACGGCCACGACCCCTGCCATGCCAGGCGGGGCAGCCGCTGACCTTGCCGCAGCCGGGGTGGCCCCTGGCGCAGCACGCTCTGGAGCGGGGGCGTTCCCGTCTGGGCAGGGGGCCAAGAGCTGCTGCGCGGAGTATCCAGGCAGCATGTGCTCCAAGACGCGGCAGTGGTCGGTGTAGGGCAGACGCCGTAACTCACCGGTCAGCCAGCGGTGAAACTGCGCCCGGCTGGGCACAGTGTGGGCGAGCTGCTTGTCCAGGCCGCTCGCGGCCTTGCGGTAAGCCCCGCAGAAACTGCCGTAACGGTGCAGGCCCCGCTCTTCGAGCAGGACCACGAGCACGGTCGGATACGCGGTCATCGCCCGCCTCCCTATCGCTGCGATACACCTGCCGGTAAGGCTAGCCGACCGCCGCGACGCTGATGAGACGCTGGCGAGACAACCACGTCCGAGATGGCACTGTCACGGGGCCGCGACGGAACGTCACTAGCCCGGATCATCGTGGGCATGGCAGGCGGGAATGGTGCCCTGCCCCGTCCGTGCGGCTGGTGCGGCGGGCAGGGCTGGAAATGGCTCACCCTGCGCCGTTCGGCAGCGCGCAGGGATTCCGGTGAACAGAGGGTGCGCCGCCAGCGCACGACATGCTTGGGCTGTGGCGGGTCCGGGTCGGCGTCGCGGGCCGGTGATGCCTGGTGAAGCAGTTGTATGAGTGGTGCGTGGCGACCGGCCCCCGTGATCGTCCGATGGTGTCGCCGGTCGGTTTGACCGATGCCGAGCCCCGGGCGTGCGCGCGGATGGTGGAAGCGCTGGAAGCGGTCCCTGCGGGCACCCCGGCCCGGGGGTGGGTCACGGCCATGTTCTACCTGCCGGGGCTTGGCTCCTACGACCGGTATGAGCTGCGGCTGTGCGCCGAACGCGCGGGGAACGGCACCCTGCGGGTGATGCCCGGCGGCCATGACTGACCCGCGCCCGCCCGCCAGCGACATCGACCGGCTCAAGCGGGACCATCCGGGATGGTTTATCGGGTCGGTATGGGCCAGTGCGGCCAGCGGCCCGGACGCGCGCAGGCTGGTGGCCGTGCGGGATGGCATCCAGGTGCACGCCTGGACGGCGGCCGAGCTTTCCCAGTTGATCAGCTATGAGGAAGCTGCACAGGCTAACCGGCCGGGGTGAGCCGGTGCGGTGGCACGCCCCGGTCCCCGCCTGCGCATGCCACCGCACCACCAAGGAACCAACCCGGACCGCGATACTCCCTTGCCAGTAGGTGACAATTCGTGGTAGGCACGCTAATCTGACCTGATAAGTCAACAGTCCGGATCAGGGCAGGCGGCATGGCAACCGACTACGCGCCACCGAAGTACGCGCAAGTTGTCGCGGAGATCAAGCAGCGGATCGAGCGCGGCACCTACCCCCCGGGATCGCTGCTGCCGTCAGAGCATCAGCTTGTCGCCGAGTTCGGTATCTCCCGGCCCACGATCGTCCGGGCGCTAGCCGCGCTGCGCCAAGACGGGTGGATCGACACCCAGCAGGGCAAGGGCAGCTTCGTGCGCGGCCGCCCAGCGCTCGCCGATGCCGAACGGACCCGGCCCGCGCATGACGTGATCGAGCTTCCCGAGGCCGGGCTGTCCGGCCAGCTCGTCCAGGCAGGGGTTAAGCTCGCCCCCCGGCACATCACCTCCCTACTCGGCCTGGAGCCCGGCGCCAGGGCCTTTGTCCGCCAGCGCCTGCTCACCGACGACGGCGAGCCGGTCGAGCTGGTGTCGGCGTGGCTCCCGCTAGAACTGGCCCAGGGGACCGATCTGGCGTCGGCGGACCTGCTCGGCGAGAGCATCCGCCAGCACCTGGCAGACCGCAAGAAGATCCGCCTCGACCACGCGGTCGAGACCATCACCGCCCGCCGTCCCCTCGGTGAGGAAGCCGATCTGCTCGGGATCGCGGCGGACGCCCCGGTGCTGAGCGTGATCGTCACCGCCTACGACGCGACCGGTCGTCCCATCCAGGTCAGCGACCTTGTGCTGCCAGGCCAGCGGCACGAGATACGGGACGCCTACCCCTTCAACTGACCTTCCCTCCTGCCTTATCAGCTCGAAGTCACCAAGTCGTCTTGACAACTCATGTGTTACCACTTAACCTGACTTGTGACCTGATAAGTCAAGTCAGGTCTCCATCGTCGATAGGAGCAACCAAGTGGCACTTCAAGGTCCGATCCCCGTCCAGTTCTCCCACGTGTATCCGCACGGGGCGTTCGCGGCCGGGGTCATCGAGCCGGTGCGTGACTTCGAGGCGTCGAAGGACGGTCGGTTCGTGCAGGCGAAAGACCGCGAGAGCGGGCTGCCGTTGTGGGCGGTCGATGTGATCGACGCCGACCCGGCCACCCGCACCAAGACGGCACGGGTGAAGATCGCGGCCAGCGAGCAGCCGGTGCTGCCCCCGGCCAGCCCGACGATGCCGTTCGTCCCGGTGGAACTCACCGGCCTGACCGTCATCCCGTATGTCAACCCGGCCGGGCGGCTGGCCTACTCGCTCAAGGCGGCCGGTCTCACCCCGGCCCGCGGCGGGCGCGGCAGCCACGAGGGCCGTGGCCCGGCCGGGCAGAGCGCGGCCTAACCACAAGCGGGACGGCCGGGAGCTTGCACCTTCCGGCCGTCCCCGGTCCCTTCCCCCACTCGGCGTGAGCAACAGGAAGAGGTGATCATCATATGCCCAGGCTTTCTGGGGAGCAGTACGCCCAGGTCGAGCGCGCTGACCCGTTCGCCCCGGCGGTGTGGCGTTCCCCGGTGCACCGGACCCCGGAGTGGATCATCTGGCTCGTCCAGCTCATCCGGCTTCTGTTCCGCGTGGTCTGGTTCGTGATCCGGCATCCGCTGCTGGACGTGGCGGCCGGGGTGTTGGTGCTGGCCTGGTACCAGGCCGGATGGCCGGGTGTCATCGCCGCGGTGACCAGCGCGCTCGGCGTCCTTGGGATTCTGCGGATTATGTGGCCGGGCTGGTTCACCCGGCTCGTCTCTGTCCCGGTGCGGTGCCGGTGGCGCTGGTGGTGGTGTTACCGGCGCCGCTGGCGCGCGGTGTTGACCATTGCCGGGCTTGGCCCGAAGTATCGGGGCCAGGTCACCCTGCCCGTGCTCAGCAAGGTCCGGGCCGGGCGGTGCGCCGACCTGGTGACGGTGCACCTGGTGTCGGGGCAGTCGCCGAAGCTGTTCGCCGACCGGGCCGAGGAGCTGGCCCATGGGTTCGGCGCGCACTGCCGGGTTCGGACTGCCCGCCCCGGGTCGGTGGTGCTTGAGTTCGTCCGCCGTGACGCCCTGGCGGCGGTGATCCCCGCCGTGCCGATCCCTGCGGTTCCGGACCTGAAGGCGCTGCCGGTAGGCCGCTGCGAGGACGGTTCGGTGTTCACGATCCGGTTGCACGGTACGCATCTGCTCATCGCCGGGGCCACAGTTATCCACGGGACCCCGACCCGCTCTCAACGATGTCTTCAACGATGAAGATGATCTCGTTCTGTCATCGTTGCTGACCTCTTATCTACGGGGATTCAGCGACGAGAAGGAACAAGGAGCCATGGCCTATTGCCTGGCGGTGCGGCCTGCGGGCGGGGACCGCACCTGGACGGTGGTTGACGCGTCGTATGCGACGGTCGGCCCGGTTGAGGAGTGGCTGGAAGCGCACCGGCGCTTGTGGTCGCCGAACACCGTCCGCGGCTATGCGACCTCGCTGGCGCAGTGGTGGTCGTTCCTGGAGCAGCGCGGTGAGGCCGGCCAGTGGGCTGGGGCGGGGGTTCCGGCGGTGGCGGGGTTTTTGTCGTGGCTGCGCAACGGCCGCAGCGTCGAGCACGCCTTGGCGGCACCGGCCGAGGTTCCCTCGGCCGAGACGCTGCATGCGCGGCTGGCCGCGCTGATCTCTTTCTACCAGTGGCAGGAGGCGGTTCACTCGGTGCCGGTGGCGGGCCGGCTGCTGTGCGGACACCCGTGGCGCAGGCCCGCACGGGGGCTGCTGGCCCATCTGGACGCCCGGCGTGAGCCTGGCCCGTCGTCGCTGGTCAGGGTGCGCCGCCGTCGGCGGGAGCGTCCCCCGCTGCTGCTGCCCGCCGAGATCCAGGCGATCATTGACGGCTGCGCCACCTGGGACGAGGCGGCCGGGGAATGGAACGGCAACCTGCGTGACCGGCTGATCTTCGCGCTGCTGGCCGAAAGCGGGATGAGGCTGGGTGAGGTGCTGGGCATGGCGATCCGCGACTTCGTGATGGGCCGCGGCGGCACCGCCTATGTCGAGGTCGTGCCGCGTCCCGGTAACGTGAACGGCGCGCGGGTGAAGATGATGCGCCCGCGCCGCGTCTATGTCGGCGCGGACCTGGAACGGCTGTTCGCTGACTACCTGACCCACCTGGCGTGCCGCGCCGCAGCGGCCGGCCTGGCGGTGACGCCGGACTCGCCGCTGCTGGTCAACTTGGACCGCCCGCCGCTGCTGGCCGCGATGCGCGAGGGCACGGTCCGCGACAAGGTAACGGCGCTGAAGAAGAAGGGCATCGGCCCGGCTGGGTGGACGCCGCACTGGTTCAGGCACAGCCATGCCTCCGCCTTGCTGCTGGCCGGGACGCCGGAGTGGGTGGTGTCTCGCCGCTTGGGCCATGCTCACGTGCAGACCACGATCGACTTGTATGGCTGGGTCCGGGAAGACGAGGCGCTGAAGGCCGCGGCGAACTGGGTCTCGTACGCGTCGCCGTGGCGGGTGCTCGCGTGAGCGCCGGGCGTCCGCGGCCGCTGCGGCCCGCCGGGACGGAAGACCCGGTTGACCGGCTCTGGCGTGAGCTGCCGCAGCTGTGGCGCGGACCGGTCATCGGTCCTGGCATCGAGGACTGGGCGAGGTACTCCGAGAATGGTGAGCGGCGCATCGACCTGACCGGCCTGCCAGGCCCGTTCCCCCAGGAGCTGGCCTGGATGGCGCACTGGCAGGCGATGGATGGCACCCGGTCCTCGGTGCTGGCGATGAACCAGCTCGCCAACATCTTGCGCCGCGCGCTGGCACACGATCACCCATTCCCGGGCTCCATGCTGTCGATGGACTGGCAAGCAGCCGAGAAGCTGCAGGGCTGGTTCTATGCCACCCGGTGGGGGCGGCTCACGCAGGAGGATGCGCGCCGCCGGCTGCGGGTGATCTTCCGGTTCGCGCGGCAGGCGCTGATCGCCCGCTGCGCCGACGGCCCGTGGTGGAGCCTGGATTACTGGCATCCCCGCTGTGACCCGCGGATCCCGCTGTCGGCACGCGAGCCGCTGGCGAATTACGGATGCTCACCGGACAAGATCGCCGTGCCATGGCTGCGGGAGGCGGTCAAATGGTATCTGGGCACGATGCTGGAGTCCGGCGTGCTGCGCTGGACGACGGTCAGCCAGGAACGGATGACGTGCCTGGCCCGCTTGGACCGGTGGCTGACCGGATGCTTCGAAGACCCCCGCGACGTCCTCGGCGACCCGGCGGCCGCGGCCGGGCAGGCCGCCGCCTTCGCCCGGTGGGACGCCGACCCAGCCAGCCGCGCCGGCAGCAACCGCCAGCACGCGCAGGTCGTCAATCCCCGGCTGATCAACGACGACCTGCGCGCCGCCGCCGAGCTGTTCGCGTTCGTCGCGGCCAGCCCCGCCGAGGCCGGCCGGATGCTGGGTCCCTCGCCCTGGGACCAGGTCACCGAGTCGCACGCGGCGAGCTGGTTCCGGCAGGTGACCCGGATCCCGCACCAGCCCATGCGCACCGACCGCTACTACGTTGATGACCACGCCCTGGCCCAGATCCTCGCCGCGCTGCCGCTGCTCGGCCTGCCGCGCACCGGGCAGATGCTGATCACCCGTGGCGACGGCACCCAGATGACGGCCGCCGGGCTGGACGACCCGCAGGCGATGCGGATGATCTTGCTGCAAATCCTCACCGGCCGCCGCGCCAGCGAGATCCGCACCTGCGACCACGACTGCCTGTCCCCGGCCGGGACCCTCACCGGCGAAGAGGGCGAGGTCACGAGGTTCCGTTACGCGCAGACCAAGATCGACATCGCGCCGGACACGATCCTGGTAGACCGCGAGGTCACCGCGGTGATCGAGGAACAGCAGGCCTGGGTGCGTGGACAGTACCCCGGCTTCCCGCAGCGGTTCCTGTTCGTGCAGCGCACCGGCAACCGGCAAGGCAGCAAGCCGTATGCCTCAGGTAGTTACAACTGGGTCCTGCGCGAACTCAGCGACCTGGCCCGGTTCACCGACAGCAAGAACAGGCCGGTCCGGCTCAGCCACACGCACCGGTTCCGTCACACCAAGCTCACCCGGCTCGCCGAGCTCGGCCTGCCGGTCCACGTGCTGCAGCGCTATGCCGGGCACGCCACCCCGACGATGACCCTGCACTACATCGCTCAGCGGGAAGAACACGCTGAGCAGGCTTTCCTGGCCACCGTCAAGCTCCGTGCCGACGGCACCCGCGTGCAGTTCTCCCGCGAGGACCACGACGCCATGCACCTGCTCGGCCGCGCCGACCGGATCTTGCCAAATGGCTGGTGCCTGCTGCCGCCGCTGCAGGCCTGCGGCAAGGGGAATGCGTGCCTGACCTGCTCTGTCTTCGTCACCGACCCCACCCACCAGCAGGCCCTCAAACGCCAGCTCGCCGACACCGCCGCCCTCATCGAGCGCGTCACTGCGGACTTCCAGCGGCGGCACGGCCACCCGATGCCCAGCGACAACATCTGGCTCGCCCAGCGCCAGGCCGAGCACGCCGCGCTCACCCGCGTGCTCGCAGCCATGCAGGCCGGTCCCGGCCGCGCGGTCCAGGGCGCCGGATGCCCGTCCGCACCGCCCGCCGGGCCGGTCCCGGTCACCATCGACGCCACCGTCCACCGGAAAGACCACGCATGAGCGACATCCGCGGTCGCCGCACCGCGGTCCTCGCCGCCGCCGCCAAAGCCAAATCCGAAGCGAAAGCCCACGCCGCCGACCAAGCGATCCGCCGCCTGGTCAAGCGCGGCGAGCCCGTCACCTTCCAGGCCGTCCAGCGCGAGGCCAGCGTCTCCCACGCCTTCCTCTACGGAAATCCCGACCTGCGCACCCGGATCGAGCGGCTGCGCTCCCAGGGCCGCCCGCAACCAGCCCCACCCGGCGGCACCGACAGCGACAACACGATCATCCAGGCGCTGACCAGCCAGATCACCCACCTCAAGAAACAGCACCGCAACGAGACCCAGGCCCTGCGCGCCGCGCTCGAGCAAGCCCACGGCGAGAACCTGCAACTCCGCCGCGAGCTCACCCGCCTCGGCTGGACCGCGCAGCCCGCAGCGACGTAACCGCGTCACATCAATCGCAACATCGAAATGACCTGCAAGAACGAGGCGATCACGAGCCTGAACCGTGGATAACGGTGGGCGCGGGGAAGGGCTCTTACCTGTGGGGGCTGGTGCGCGCGCTGTTGCTCGCCATGGTCGCGGGGACTGTCCGCGTGCACGCGTGTGACCCGAAGCTGATGGAGCTGGCGTTCGGCCGGGGTCTGTTCGAGAAGTTCGGCAAGTACGCCGCCGACCCCGAGGCCATTGCGGACCTGCTGGAAGCCGACGTGGCCGAGATGCAGGCCCGCGCCGCCAAGTTCGCGGGCCGCCAACGCGACCACAAACCGACCCGGGAGTACCCGTTCGTGGTGGTGCTGGTCGATGAAGTTGCGTTCCTGACCGCCTACCAGGCCGACCGCAAGCTTCGCGAGCGCATCCTTGCCGCCCTGGCGACCTTAACGACGCAGGGCCGGGCGGTCGGGTACTGCGTGGTGGCCGCGTTGCAGGACCCGCGCAAAGAGGTCCTGAACATCCGCAACCTGTTTCCCGACAAGATCGCCCTGCGCCTCGATGAACCGGCCCAGGTGGACCTGGTGCTCGGCGACGGCGCCCACGACCGCGGCGCCCGCTGCGAAGACATCCCCGCCGACCCCGCGACCGGCGCCGGAGTCGGGTTCGTGCGACTGGAAGCCAGCCCCGACCCGGTACGGGTGCGAGCGGCGTTCGTCTCCGACGCCGACATCCAGGCCATGACCACCATCGGCACGCGCCCGCACGCTTTCGGGGAGAGCGCGTGATCACCGGATGGCTGGCGCCTGACGACTGCCCCGACTGCGGCTGGCCGCTGCTGGACACCAGCACCGGCCCCCGGTTCCTGACCCTGGAATGCCCGGGGTGCGGCTACCGCGCCCGCTGGCACGCCACCGATCACGACGACCCGGCCGCGCCGGGAGACCAGGAGCCCGAATGACCCAACGAACCACAAGAGCGCAGCGGCTGGCTATGCCGCTGGCCCGTGATGTGGTGCGCGAGCTGGCCGTCACCAACGGCGGCTGCGTGCGCCCGGTCCAGCTCCGCCGCACCGACGTAGAGACCGGCCAGGTCGAGCAGGTGCTCGTCCCGTGCGGGCACACCCTCGCCTCGGTCTGCCCCTCCTGCGCTGAGCGGGCTAAGACCCTGCGGGCGGCCCAGTGCCGGGAGGGGTGGCACCTCGACCGCGAGCCCATCGTCCAGGCCGACGAGCCCGACGACGTGCAGCGGATGTGGGTCGAGAAGCGCGCTGAGGTCCAGGCCGAACGCGACCACGCCCAGGCGGCCGGGCAGGACACGACTGAGCTGGACGAGCTGAATGCCGAGCTGGACGAGGAAATCGCCAGCTCTGGTGTGCGCGGCAAGGTGATGCCCGCCAAGACCGCACGGCGTCACCGGTCCACCCGGCGCCGCCAGGACGCCCCTGACCTGCCCCGGCGGAAGGTCAATCCGGCCACGGTCGGCAAGACCTACACCGCCCCCGACGGGACCACGTTCCGGCCGTCGATGTTCCTCACCCTCACCTGCCCGAGTTATGGCCGCGTCCAGGAGGACGGCACCCCGGCCGACCCGGCCGCCTACGACTACCAGCGGGCCGCCCGTGATGCGATCTGCTTCGCCGCCTTGTTCGACCGGTTCGTTCAGAACCTGCGCCGCGTCGCCGGGTACAACGTCCAATACTTCGCCGCGGTCGAACCCCAGCGGCGCCTAGCCCCGCACATCCACATTGCCATCCGGGGCACTATCTCCCGCGCCGAGCTGCGCCAGGTGCTCGCCGCCACCTACCACCAGGCCTGGTGGCCACCCGTCACCGAGGTCAAATACCACGACGGCGAACTGCCGGTCTGGCACGAAGCCAGCGGCAACTACCTCGACCCGGCCACCGGCGAAGTGCTCCCGACCTGGGACCAAGCCCTGGATGCCCTCGACGATGACAGCGAGCCCTTCCACGTGGCCAGATTTGGCGAGCGGTTCGACGCACAGGGCCTCCTGGCCGGGTCACGCGACGCGAACAAGTGCATCGGCTACCTGACCAAGTACCTCACCAAGCACCTCGCCGACTGCCACCATGCTGCTACCGGCGCCCAGGCCGCCCACGCCGACCGCCTCGTCCACGCCTTGCGGTACGAACCGTGCTCGCCCCGGTGCGCGAACTGGCTCCGCTACGGCATCCAGCCCAAGAACCCCCGGCCCGGCCTGCGGCCAGGATACTGCCGGGGCAAAGCGCACCGCCGCGAGCACCTCGGCTACGCCGGACGCCGCGTCCTGGTCTCCCGCAAGTGGTCCGGCAAAACGCTCGCCGACCACCGCGCCGACCGCAAGGCGTGGCTGCTCGCCACCCTCGGCATCCCCGCCGCCGACCCCGCCCGCTACACCTGGGAACCCGTCACACCCGGCGACCCCGACCACATGCCGCCCGCCCAACGGCTCCTGCACGTCGTCGCCGACCGGCAACGCTGGCACACCGCTCTCACCGAAGCCAGACGACGAGCGAACGCCCCGCCCAATCTTTCGGCAACTGCGGCCTGAGGTTGGGGGAGTGGTTCAAATGACACCAAACCTCCCCTACGGAAAAGGCTCACGCATGCTCACGCTTGTCGAGTTGTGCGAGTGGTTGAACATCACCGAGCGTCATGCGAGGAAGCTGGTCGAGCGGAACGCGATTCCGTACCGGAAAGTAGGGCACCTGCTGCGATTTCCAGAGGCCGAGGTGGAGGACTGGTGCCGACCGATGCCCAGGTCACAGCCTGTGAGAACTGCGCGTGCACATGAACGCAAGGAGCCTGCGAGCCGACGTGGGCGCGGCCGTTCAGCGCTTCCGAAATCACTCATTGAATAGAGCTTATTTGCATGGTCATTTAGCCGGAAGTGCTCGTAATAGAACGCTACTTGTAGTAGGGTTGATTTAGTGGTTCACCATCGGGCGGTGAGCCGCCGGAGAATAGGAGAATGGGCATGTCAAAGGACAGCCCTCGGAATCTTCCGAAGGGAATCAGGCCAAAGACGCGGACCAGGGACGGCAGAGCGGTGCCGGTCGTGACCAAGGACGGCACGCCCGTCTACCGGGTCCGGGTGTGGAACCCCGTGCTCAAGCGCCAGGTCGAGCGGACGGCCGAAGGGCTGGACGCCGCGAAGGCGCTCTTGGAGGAGTTCACCGAGGTGAAGCGTCGGCCGGGACGGCTCCAAGCCGAGCGGGTCCGCTTCGTGGATGTGGCTGCACGTTACCTGGTCGCGTACAAGATCAAGCACGACGGCACTTCACGGCCCAAGTCGTCGCTCTCGAAGGAGCGGACGTTCCTCAACGTCTACCTCATCCCGGTTCTCGGCAACGCCTGGATAGGTGACCTCGACCTGCCAGAACTCAACGACGCGATCCGGGGCATGACGCTCAAGGACGGTACCCCGGCGTCGGGAAGCACCAAGAGCACGGCCGCCTCGGTCCTGCGACGGCTGTTTGCCTGGGCACGCGAAGAGAGGATCATCCCCGGCAATCCAGCGCTGGAACTGCGCACGGGCTGGGGCGGTTCGGTGCGGCGCAAGGTCTTGATCCCTAGTCTTCCCCAGGTGCTTCGGCTCGCCGAGGCCCTGGATCACTTCAAGCCCGGCCTGGGCGACGTGGCCATGGTGCTTGCCTTCACCGGCCTGCGCTGGGAAGAGGCCGTCGCTGTTCCGGCAGAGAACGTGGACCTTGATGGCCAGTGCATGACGATCGACCGGACGGCCAGCGAGTCGGGCGGGCGCCGCGACGTGCGCGAGGACATGAAGACGCGGGCCGCGGTGCGGGTCGTGATGATCCCCAACATCGCCATGCCAGCGGTGCGCCGCCTGCTGGCCCGGGGAGCCGAGGGCCGCCAGCGCAGTGAGGGGCGGCTGTACGCACGGCTGATCAACGGAGACCGTGGTGGGTTCCTCGGCTACGCGACCTGGCGGAAGTACCTCGCGCTTGCCCACGGGTTCACCGCCGCGCACAAGGATGGCGCCGTCACCTACACGGCCCACGAGCTGCGCCACGTCTGCGCGTCTCTCATGATCGCCTCGGGCGCGACGGACATCCAGGTCGCCAACCAGATGGGGCACAGCAAGATCGAGACGACCAAGAACATCTATGGCCACCTGTTCGCCCAGGACCGGGCCTTCATCCTCAAGGCCATCAACCAGGCCGTCAGCCGCCTCCACGTCCACAAGGCCACGGAAGAGGATGCGGCTTAACACACTTCCGCGCGTGCAGACTCGGCCGTTGGATTCGGTCAGACTCCGGCGGCCGAGAGCCCCTGCATCGAAGCTTCGCCGATCTCATGTCCTTCTCGGCTCGGCCGCGTCCTGGACTTTCAGTCCTGATTGTCGATGAGGCTGGCGACGCGCATGGATGCCCCGGAGATACCTCTCTTGCCGCGAGCCCCAAGCACTTCGGCCATGTACTCGAACTGTCGTTGCTTATCGCCTGCACCGGGCGTGATCCAGTGGTCAAGCACGCTCAACAGCATGTCAACGTCTTTCCGAAGCTCCGCGATCTCCTCCAATTGCCGCCTGTGGAGGGCATTCCAGAGCCACGTTAGGGCACGCTTGACGTGCGGCCACGGCTGGATGCGCCCCCACAGCCAAAGCACTACTGCCACGACCACGGCAGCGATGAGTGCGAACAGCAAGTCTCGGGCAGTACCGTGCACCATTCTGGCGGTCTCCGCTTCCTCAGGCGTTTGAAGCTGGCTTTCGGTAAATCAGCCCCCGCATCGAGGGCATAGCCCACGGCGCCCGGCGGCGTGCCCAAGTGGGTACCCGCACTCGACGGGGCCACCGAAAACCGACTTCACCTCGACTCCCACGCTTGGTATGGCATGGACGTTGACGGGCTCGTCGGTGGAGCAGTCCATCACCCGCCACTCTGGCTGCTCGTTGTTTGGGAACGGCGTCCCGAGTGACCCATGCTCACGTGCAAGCCGTCGCAGGCGAGCGGCCTCGTTGGGGTTGCGTACGGTAAGCGTCACCGTACGGTCGTCTAGCCGTGCAGTCACGGCCTCCTCCACGAGATCGTTGATCGACACCCCCATTCCTGCCGCAGCCTTCTGGAGTTCCTGGTGGATGCCTTCCGCCAGCCGAACCGTAATCGCCTTAGCCATGGTGGCATCATAGCATCGAAACTGATGTCATCTATGATGCTAATTCGGTGGCAGTACTGACAAGACGGACCGGTTGAGGGGCACAGGCCCGGGGCGAGAAGCGACCCCCGGGGATCGGGCCCCCGGGGGTCGCTTATTGAACAGGGCTCGCGGCGAATCTGTCACTTTGCCACCGGCGCTGACCCTACTGACCGTAGGGCCAGAGCTAGGGCCACCGGGGAACTGACTCGCGAAACAAGCTCCTGACCTGCACCATTTCTGGTGGGCGACACTGGGATTGAACCAGTGACCTCTACCGTGTCAAGGTAGCGCTCTCCCACTGAGCTAGCCGCCCTCGAGGCGGAGGCGGGAATCGAACCCGCGTACAGGGCTTTGCAGGCCCTTGCCTAGGCCACTCGGCCACTCCGCCGCGCCCGGTACCCAGGACCCAGACCAGGGTTACCCGGGAGCCGTGCTGGCCATCGGCACCGCGATACGGCGTCCGACGCCTCCGAGCGGACGACGGGATTCGAACCCGCGACCCTCACCTTGGCAAGGTGATGCTCTACCAACTGAGCCACGTCCGCATAATCCCACCGGCACTGACCCATGCTGCCGACCAGGATGACGCGCGTTCAGAACTGTAGCCGATCCTGGCGGACGAGCAAACTCGCACCCGCGGTTCTCGCGCCGACCATGTTTCGGCCGGCGTGTTCATCGTACGTTCAGGCGCTCAACGGGCTGGCAGGTGACGTCAGCTATCACATCGAAGTCCTTGCCGAGATGCCGGACGGTGAGTCCGGCAAGTTCTGCGGTCCCAGCGATGATCAAGTCCGGTCTGGAAGGTGCCCGATGTTGGCCTCGGTCGGCGAGCAGTGTCAGAACCTCGACCGCTCGGTCCTCGATGGCCGGAGTCGTGTACTCCACAGCCATCGAGGACAGTGGCGGCCGGGCAAAACCGGAGCGCAGGTCCGGGCCCGAGCGAACTGAGTAGCCGGCCTCCAAGCGCGTGACCGTTGTGATTCGTACCAGCCCGCGTTCGATCCGTGTGGCCACGCAGCGGCATCCGGGCTGGCGGCGAGCCGGGTAAGCGCGGACTTGTCGATGAGCCGTGTCGTCATCGCCACGCCTGCGACATCACGCCAGGGTCGGCAGGTCGCCAAAGTCAGCGGCGGGGTTAGCGGCGGGCGTCCCGGAGCGCCTTGGACAGGGGGTCGGAGAGGACGACGGTGCGGGGAAGCAGCGTTCCGTCGAAGTAGCTGGGTTTGTGCTGGCGCAGCAGTTGTTCGCCGTTGGCCTCCCACAAGAATCCCCCGCTTGCGCTTGAGGAGTTTGAGGTCCTCACATCTAGCCGTGACCTGCGGGAATGCCTGGTGATAGGGAGGCTGTCCACGGGCTAGGCGGGTGGCGTCCACAGAGTTATGCGGTGCTTTGCCGGGTTCGGCGGGTGGGAGCGTGGCGGTCAGCGTGCTGGTCGGCGATGGCGAGGGTAAGGTCTTCGAGCTCGGCGACCAGTTCGCGCAGGCGGCGGTGGTTGTCGATCCATTGCCGGTAGTCGGCGACCTGGTCGTTGGGGACCTGGCGGCTGATGGTCTTGCCGGCCCGCTTGCGGGTCCATTGCCAGTACGGGCCGTGCAGCTCGGGCGGGTCGGCGTGGCAGCGGCAGCCGGGCCAGCCGCAGCGCACGCTCCGCTGCATGAGCGTGCCGGGCAGCGCCAGGCCCAGGCCGGCCAGCTCGGCAGCGATGCGCGCGGCGCGGTCTTGCGGGTCTGGCGACACGTTCCCATCGTCGCACGCGGGGTCCGTGACCCCGGCATCTTCTTTCAGTATTACTTACTGTATGGGAACGGGCGGCGGGGAAGAGGTGCCGGGCTACGTGACGGCCTGGCGGCCGTCGGCGGCGGTGCCGGCTGAGGCGGCGGTGTTCGCCCGGCGGGTGGTTGCCGGGTGCGGCCCGCTGGGCCGCGACCGCGCGAAGAATCTGCTGTGGGCGGCCGGCAAGCTCGCCTGCTACGGCATCGGCATCGGGCTGAACCCGGTGCCCGGCGTGCTGCTGCACCCGTCGGTCATCGAAAGGTTCACCGCGCACGCGCCGGGGATCTCCGGCCCGGCGCGGCGGACGCTGCGCACCAGCCTGCGGT
>Ga0209166_10000275_pt1 | contig 64293 bp, 95 predicted proteins | sample Coa_R1_3_FD_187151 | JGI IMG/M metagenome (GOLD analysis project Ga0209166, IMG submission 187151) | Surface soil microbial communities from Centralia Pennsylvania, which are recovering from an underground coalmine fire - Coalmine... | ecosystem: Environmental > Terrestrial > Soil >...
CGCCCGCCTGCAGGTCCATGATCACTCGATGATCGCCAAGATCGGCCTCCGCGAACTCCAGCAGCGCCAGTTCCGCGTCGCGCTTGTACGCCGCGTAGATGACCGCCAGCGGGCGGCTCTCGCGCAGTTCCGCCTCAAAGTCGATGCCGAGACGGACAGCTTGCAGGCGTGCGTCGTTGGCGATCTGTTCGGAGAGGCGTGCGTCGGGGGTCACAACCGTTCGTTCACAAAATCAATAATGCACCGCCGCAACTCATCCTCGGAGAAGTCCCCGCCTTCGCCCGATGGACGATAGATACGGATCTTGCCCATGCCGAGGTCGGTCATGATGACGCGGCCGGGTCCGTCGCCGAGGACCATGCGCGGGGCGAGGATGGGGATGTCAGGCGGGAACATGCGGCGCCCCCTGCGGCTTCCCCACAACCACCGGCTGCGGGTGCATCACCTCATGCTGCCGCGCTACGTGCTGCCCGAACAGGTCGGCGGTATGGCCAAGCAGCGCTCGGAATGTTTCGGCTTTCTCGCTCATCTGCGTGCGCTGCATCTCCAACTGGTCGCTCCTGGCATCCGCCTGCGCTGCGATCTGCCGCTCCTGGATCTTGCCTTGTGCCGCGATCTGTGCAGCCTGCACCCGTGCCTGCGCCGTCTGCTGGGCAATCTGTGGGTTCTGGCCGCCCTTCTCGCCCTGCTGCATCGCCTGGATCGCTTTCTGGAAGTCGAATCCAGGCACCACGAACCGGTCGCCATCCTTGTAGCCGGCCAGCGCGAACACCTCGTGCAGCACTTCCTCGAAGTTGATGCCCTGAGCCAACACGGGCCCGAAGAACTTTTGTAGCGACTCCGCCGCCATCAGGAAGTTACGCATCTTGATCGCCGGGTTCGTCGCGCCGATCCCGACATTGACCTTGACCGTCGCGTCCTTATCCAGCAGCGCGTCGGTGACGGCCGAGATGCCGTATTTCTGCTCGATCTTGGCCCGCTTGCCGCAGATGGCGAGTACCGTCTGGTCCGTCTCATAGGCTCGGATCAGATGCACCAACTGGCGCAACAGCGGCTCGACGAAGCTCTCGGCGAACACGCGCAGCTCATACTCGTTCATCCCGGACGCCTGCCCGGACATCAGATGCATGCCGGTCGCCGATTGCTCCTGGATCTGGGTTGCCTGCACCGACGAGTTCGAGAAATCCCCCACCAGTTCGTCGAAGTCGAGGTTGATGCGGTCCTGTTCGGCGTAGGCTGCCTGCGACGGCTCCGGCGGACGGTCCCACACGATATCCGTCTGCGGGTCCTTCGTGACGACAACCTTGCCGGGGATGAACGTCCGAACGTCCACGACCTCGATGCCAACACCCTGCTTGATAAACTGTCTCGGCATCAGCGACATTTTCATCTGATCAAAGCGCAGGTTCCAGTCGTCGTTGGTCGCCCGCTGTAGGTCGCGCACCAATTCTATCTTGCTCGCCGGATAGGTTTTATGCGTCTCCACCACCACGAAGCCGATCGTGAACGGCCGCATGCCGTGGAGGTAGACTTCTTCCAATGGCCGCGGATTGGTCAGCATCGCCGCCTGCCGGCCGAGCGTGTAGAAATGCCAGTCTCGGCCGGCCCAGCGGATGATGTTCTCGTGCACCCAGACGATATCGAAGTCCTTGGGCTTCCACGCATCGTGGTCCTTGCCCGGCACGCGTCCCGGCTCGCGTGCCCGTCGCGTTGTGTCATCGTCGATGTCCGTCGCCGATCGCATGGCCGAGTCCGGCATCGGGAACCACTCGCCCTTGTCCATCATCTCGCGCACGTCGGAGACATACATTGCGATCTGATAGATGAGGTAGGGCGATGCTTCGACGACATTGCGCCAGTCAGCGCCGGGTTCGAAGCGGATATTTTCCATCGGGATCAGGTCGACAACGGGCTTGTCGTGGACCTTCTCAATGTCGTCCTCTTCGCGGATCTGGATCTGGCCATCCGCGCCGCGCAGCATCGCGCCCGTGTGGGGGTCGATCGCCGGCACGATCCGCGGGCCATGGTTGACCTCCTCGTACTTCCAGTAGGCTTTCGCCGCGCACAGGCCCATGACCTCGCCGTCCTGCCGCGCGCCGACCAGCGTGAGAAACCATGGGATGCCGCCCTCGCCCGTCGGTTTCGTCAGGCGGTATTGGAGCAGTTCCTGCATCACTGCGGCACTGGCAGCCTGTTCCTTGTTATCCTCGTCCGCTGGCTGGATGTTGACCACATCCTCGTTCGAGAAGAACGCCGCCGCAGTCTGCGCCTCCGACTTTCGCACCATTGCGCGCGACTTCGGGCGGAATAGCGTCGTGCGGTGGCCGTATTCGCGCGAGTAGTATTTGCTATCGATCGAGTGCAGGCTCTGGAAGGCGCGGAGGCTTTCGGTCCAGCGGGCGCGTTTGCCGCTGTTGACCCAGTTCGTCGCCGCGGAATAGCAATCACGCGCAAGTTTCTGCCCTTCTTCCGGCGATAGATAGCCGCGCCGTATTCCTCGATCGCCGGGAGCGTCTGGCTCCCACCCTCCAGGGCCATCTTGGATAGATGGGGGCGTAAGTTCTCCATCAGGCATGTATGTTCATTTCAGCCTTGCGGCGTGCCCACGTGGCTTTTAACGATTCCGCCGCTCTTGCTCTTGATTTAGATGACCGTTTTTTCGCTCCTGCGCTAATATTGGCACAATGCGAGTCAGACCGTTCGCGGCCACTCATTTTAGCTTTCGCCGCATCCGAGTGACGATAGGAGCGGTGCTTTGCGCGACATTCCTCGCTCATTCTCCTTCCGCGTCGCACAACCGAAAGTTTGGCTCGCGTCTCATCACTAAGGCACTTCCCTTTGCGTTTCGCCGACATTTTAGCCAGCGCTTCATTTGAGAAGCCGTGACCTCTCAGTTTAGCAGAAATACGAGATCTCGCTTCATCGCTCAAAATGGGGCGGTTTTTTCTCGCCTTAGCCGATGCGGACATCTTCGCTCGCGTATCTCCGCAAGGATCGTAAACCCCATCACCGCCAGCGCTTAGATTGTAGCCTCGCTTAGCCAACGTGCTATCTTGAGCGATGAGAATACGCTCCAATTCTAGCAAGTTCTTTAGTCCCGTTGCGCAGGCGATAACCTCGAAATTGAACGCTGAGCGTCCGTATTTCGCGATGGCACGACCGATGCCGGTCTTCTTCGCATTTATCGGAGCGCAATGCGCCGACCACCGAAGTGACGGCTTCTGCGTCGTCACACCGATATAAGCCTTCCCACTTTCGATGCGAGTGATCTTATAGGCAACAAACGTCACAACCACCCCACCACAAACACCCCATCCCCGGGAATCTCGGTCATCAGCACCAGCCCCGTCGCCGAGAAAATGCCGGTCGGATCGCCATCCGTATCCTTCAGCCCGCTGCCGTCCACGTAATTGGTCGGCCAGAGGTTGTTCATGAGCATGGTCGTGCCTGGCGAGGTCGCGTCGTTGAACCAGAAGTCGTTGAGATACGGCTGCGTCGTCACAGAGAAGGAAGTAATCGTCGCGGTTCCCAGCACCACTAGACTTTGGCCAGTGAACGTTCCCGAGCCAGCCATGTCAGCCTCCTGCGTGAAAGGCTGTGCTAGGCTCCGCCCACCGTCGCCGTGCCAGTCGTCTGCACCGTGACGCCCACCTTGCACACGAGGCCGACGGGCGTTGCCGGGCCGCCGTACTTGAACCCACCCGGCGTCACGTAATCGGAGGGCCAGATACAGTTCGAAAGCTCGGCATCGCCCGGGGATGCGCAGTCATGCACGCTCGCCGGAACCGTGGTCGGCGTCACAGTGTGGGAAAAGCTCGTGATAGTCGCTGTTCCGGTCACGATCGTCGATTTCGGACCCTTGGTCGTGCCGTTCCAGGCCATTAGTGCCGACTCCTTTCCACAATCCCCTCCAACCGCACGCCATGCTCGATCGCCCGCAGCCGCCACCGCTCCGGCGCACGATCGCGGGGTAACCCATACCGCTCCAGAATCTCGCCGCCAGCCTGCATCACGCGCTGATGCGCACCTGGCGCCATGAGCGTCGTCAGGTGTAGCAAGTAGCCGTAACCGTTCACGTCCGGGTCATCCTCGACCATCAGCCGGATCGTGACCGTGCCGCCGTCGTAGGAGACACCCACCGCCCAGTCGTATCCTGGATAGTGCTTCGCCAGATCCTGTCCCACGGCGAGGCACATGTCCTGTTCGGTGAGAGCATGCTCGCCGTAGGATTGGAGGTCGATGGAGAGAGTGTCGGTCACGGCATTTCCACCACGCCACGTAGTCGTTCCCGGAGTTTGCGTGCGATCTTATCCGCCAAATCCACCGTCATGTCGGCGCCGACGGCATCATCCTCTGACATTGTCTCGTAAATGATCTTGGAAATTGCCTGCTCCGACAGATCTAATGCCGTCGAATGATAAGGTCTACTTCCCCAATACCACCAGTTTTCGCCGCCTGCGATAAGTCCCTGGTTGCTCTCTGTCACAATGGCAACTGGCTTCATGAACGATTGGGGTTCGCGCCAGACCATCTATTTGCCTATCAACGACCAAGCCACCAGCAAAAAGCCGAAGCAGGCTAACCCGCCAATCGCGATTCCCACGAAATGCATCAGTCCCACGCCAGCGAGAACGTGCCGCCACCGCTCGCGAATGACAGTCCGGCGAACAACGGCCAGTCCAACGTCGTCACGGCACCCACCGCCATGCCGCCGGACCCCACGCTCCAGATCGTGCCGGACCCCGAGGCCGTTGACGTACTGTCGTTGATGTAGGCGGCTGCCGTATTCGTCGCGACGCAGACGATCTTGCGGAAATAGCCCAGCGGCATGGACGCAGGCGAGACGCTACCCGGAGCCTTCAGCGCCGCGACATTCGTGGAGACGCTATTTAGTGTCGCATTGGCACCGATGACCCGGACATCAGCCGTCATGCTGGGTCTCCGGCGACAGCGTCTCTGCGGTCATGACGGGCTCGGCAGAGGATGGCGTCCCCGCATCCCCCACTGGCGACAGCGGCTCCTGCGCGAACTGGCTCGGCGCCGCTTCGGGCGCCACCGTTGCTGCGGCGGCGCCAGCCATCGCTCGGAACGTATTACGCCCCATCTCGACGCCCGCATCTTCGTCCGGGTGCGTGTCCCAATTGCGAATGCGGTTGCCGAGCGAGTGGAGCGCCTCGAACGCGGCACGGGCCATGGCTTCGATGTCGAGGGTCACTTATGCCCCCTAAATCCGAACTCGCCCCGATCCGTCTTCATCTTCGCGACCTTTCCTGGCGGGTGTTTCAGCGGCGACGCAGCAGGGATGGCTGTGGGTTTGTGCAGCTTGCGGTCCGCCTTGGCGTCGATCTTGTGCTCTTCGGAGGTGGACATGCGGCCGGCTTTCACCGCCTGCGTCGCGCGTGCCTTCGCGTTGGCTGCGTGACTGGCATCTGGAATTGGGTACGATCTATCAGGGCCGGCGAACGTCGATGCCGGAAGTTTCGCACGCGCCTTGGTGCTGAGAACTGCCATCAACTTAGATCCTCTCTTGATCGCGGCTCAGAACACTTGCACGTCTTAGCGAACATCTCGCGGCTTCCACTCGTTGAATGACAGGCCATTCCGGGTAGGCGGCTTCTCCTAGCCAAAAATAGAAGCTAGGCATCGGGCGCGGCAGCACGATTTCTCTTTTGTTGCCGGACTCATCCCAGCCGGAAACAAGAAGTGGCCTCTTCCAGGGGTTTAATTCTATGGCCATCAATCCGCCCTTCCCTGTCGCACAAACCCATCCCGCATCGGCTCAGCCTTGTGCGCCTTCATGCGCCGATGCGCCGTGCTCTTGCTCGTGCCGAACTCTTTGGCCACGCTCGCGATCGTCTGGCCTGCGGCGTGCCGCTCGGTCATGTGGTGGCCTTGCGGGGTAGGCTTGGCCGCCTTCGGCAGCTTCCCGCCGGGATCGGCGTTGGCGAACTCCTGTCCCACCTTCTTCGGAATGCCGAGAATGGAATGTCCGTGCGCGGCTGCCTCCATGGCGCGGCGCTGCTTCTCAGAGACAGGTGGCATCAGCAACTCCTATCCAAACGAGCCTTTTATTGTTTCGCCTCGGACATGCTCAGGTCCGGCGCGGGCCAAGCTAGGGTCTTAACGCCTATACGGGGCAGCCACGGCTAGCCGCGCATCCCGTTCAGTACTCCCCTGCTGACATAGGCCACACCCCTATGCCGGTTCGCTGTCCCTCTCGACTCGTCTCATTTCCGCCGCCTCTGGCGTATGTACCGGTCGCAGCATTGCCGCCATCTCGCGCCCATGCTGCATCGCGTCTCTCTCGTCTGGGAATGCCATCTCCCACCGACTTGCGAAGCCATCATCCCATTCGATGAGGACGCCCCAGCCTCCGCGATCAGGAAAGGTGGTGATTTTGGTCATCGATCCGCATAAACCGGCGGCGTCGTATCCTCGGCGGAGTAGAGTGCTGGCGGAACTATTTCCATATCGTATATTCTCGACGTAGCGTCAATCAGGTCTTTTCGTTCCCCAAACGGGAACGTCCTGTACTCCTCGATCAGCGCCAGCGTCACGTCATAGATCCGGCCGTCTTGGTCCGTCGAGCGAATCGCCTTCGCGACGAGGTCTGCCGAGCCGGCCTGCACCGTCGCCATCTGCAGCTTCGTCAGCCCCTCTACCGGGCGAAATTCAATCTCCCCGAACAGCTTCGACTCCTGGTCCGTCTCAACCCGCCACACCGCAGGCTTGCCATCATGCCACACGGCCAGCGGCAGATAGAAACGCGAATTGCGGAAGTCCGGTTCCAGGCGCTCCACCCGCTCCGTCTTGCTCTGCCCAGAGTCCCGCACCCAATTCAGCTCTTTGAGCGTAAACCAAGCCTTGTCGCGCTGCATCTGCTCCTGGAAGTACTCGTCGTCAGATTGGGCGCCGTATCTTTCGTAGCCCACAGCGATGTGCCCAACGCCAACCGCGCGCGACCACTTACGGTACAACTCCCGCATCCGCACCCAGCGTTCCGATAACGTCATCCGGTGGCAATGGCCGTCGAGGAAGAATTTGGCGCCGTTCCTCGCCAGCCCTACCACCGCCATCGCCGTGTTGTCTGAGGTCGCCGATCGGCCGCGGCTTGGGTCGATCATGATGTAGACGTTCAGCGTCCGCGGACGCACCTCATAGGGTCGTAGCCATTCGGTGCGGAAGGTAGCATCACTGTCGGCGAGCGGGTTCTGTAGGAGCTGCGCCGCCACAATCGTGCGGGACTGTGTCCGTAGCCGACGCTGCCACTCAGCCACCGAAAAAAGCACCGGGCGACCGTCCATTCGACCGTTATGCGTAGCAGGATAGATCCGTGGCTTGGCTGCTCCACGCTTGATGATCTCCGCGTAAGTGTCCGCGAGGGAATAACGCGTGCCGATATGCCGAGCGGCGCCCCCATATTCCGGTTGCACGCCCAGGTTGTCACTCAACCCCCATGCCTCCGTCGTCTTCTGCACCTGGTCAGGTGTCGTCACGCTCTCACGCGTCACCACGTCATCGTAGACTCGCAGGCGGAAGTGCTTGCCAGTGGGCTGTCCGTCCACCAAGCCCCACGCCTCAACCGTCGCCTCTTTCGGGTTGCCACGGCGCTTGACGATGATGCCGCCGTCCTCGCTCCACTTCGGCGATTCCTTCGCCGGGTCAGCGTAGAAGATATCCGGGTACGTCGCCTTTAGAACGTCGTTGATCTCGAGTTCAACCTTGATCTGCTTGAGAAACCCCTTCGCGATCGGCCGTGTATGCGAGAAGATCCCAACCGTTATCTCCGGATCGCGGCAAATATCCTGGATCGTCATGCCGAACGTGATTATACTCGACTTGCCGTGCTCTCGTGCCCATAGGTCCAGGTATCCGTCGCGGGCGGTCTCCACTTCCCGGCAGCGGTCGAACAGCCAGTCTTTGTCGAGGTCCTCCCGGCGCAACAGCACGACCAGCAAAAAGAATAGGTCGCGCCGGCCCAACTTCTGTCGTAGCTTGCCGACCTGACGGATCTTGCGCGCGTCGGCATGGCAGTCGCGGTAAAACTCCCAGCTAGCCGTCCGCGTCGGCGGGTTTGGCAGCACCCAGTCTTCGAAGCATGATTTCGTCTGCCCCATCCGGCTCCTCGGTCGGCTTTGGCGTCGTATCATTCACGTCCAGCGCCTGCTTCGGCATCCCGTCGAGGCGGTTGAGCACGCTATTGGCGGCGTTGAGCGTGAGGAAGTCGAGTGCGTCGCCGCTGCCGTCGGTGCGGTCCATGAGTGCGACCAGCTTGTCCAGCGCGCGACGCTTGAGGCGTTCCCGTTCCTCGTTTTCGATGCGCATCAGGAATCGGCCTTTCGCGTCACGCTTGCAGACCTCCACACCCGCGCCGGGACGCCAGTTCGAGCGACGGCCGAACGCCGCTCCGCCTGTTCCTATTCCTCGCCCGGCTCGGGCAGGGCCGTAATTCGTCCATCCTGCGCCCATTTGTTGCTAACCCGGTGCACACGTCATACCGGCGCACGTAGCCCCAGCGCGATCATACACGCTTTTGTGCCCCAAATCGCGCCAACTGTGCAAGAGGCGATTTCTCGGCCATCGTTTGTGCGATGATGGCGATACCCTGGAAATACCAGCGCCGGATCGCCCGATGGTCGGCTTTTACGAGCCTCGCGATACGCTTCCATGTATAGATATGCCGGTAGTTGGTCGGATGGATGAGGCTGCGGGCTCGCACCACGCGGCGCAAGACGAATTTGTCATCTGGAATGTAGTGTATCCACGAGAACGCTTCATCCATTCGCGAAATAGTTGCGGCATTCGGGATCGCTGCGCGCATTGAGGTGGGGGTATAGCCATAGGCTTCCTCGTAGTCATGCACGGGCTCTGGCCAGCTATTGCCGTATCCCTTGGGCGTATATGAGGGGAGATGCATCGCCAACAATGTAGCGCCGGCTTCTTCGAGACGGCCGATAATCTCCTCGGGAGTCATCGATGCTGATTCCTTTCCTGCCCCACGGCCTGTGCGCGCCAGAACAGCAGGTCGCGGCGGAGTTCGTCGAGTTCGGAGGAGGGAGGGGCGGTTATCGAAAGATGGCGCTTACCATCGTAGCGGCCCAAAACGTATCCGGCGGCATAGGCACATGCCATCAAAAGAAATGTTGCGAAAATGCCCATCATGTCTCCCCCGTCCCCTTTCCTACGGCACAAGCCGAGATGGGCGGCATTGGCGCTGTTCGTCCAGTGGATTTGACGAAGGACGACGACCGCGTTCTACCGCGACACCCGCGAAATAGCCGCCGGCCCAAAGCATGACGCCAGCCACCAATATCCCGATATCGTTCAACATTCTCCTGTCCCCTTCACATACCGGAACACACCGTCGTTGCCGCGCCGCCAGAGACCGCCGAGGTTGTCAAGGAAGGTGGCGTCGTTTGGCCTAGGAGAGCAAGAAACCCGACGCACCTGAGCAATCTCACAGCCTAGCATAGTACCGAAAAGCGCACCGTAACTGACGCCAAGAAGCCCGGCGACGCTTGCTGGATCAGCAGTCATGCCATTTTCCTCCAGCCTCGTTCGACCAACCAGCGAGCTACTCCATGGCGGCTACAATCATCAGGATCTGATTCCTGCCATCGTTTTATTTCGTCGGCAAGTTCTCCAACGTGGTTCCAGCCTTGCGGATTAGGGTAGCCTACACTAGCGGTCCCGAGTATGCCCTGAGGGCTCACCGTCCATTCTCCACCCGTTCCCGCGCCCTCTCGACCTCCACCCTCTCGCTTGCGTCGCGGATCGCCTGGGCGACGGTGGGCAAACCGCGGTCGGAGACGAGGAGCTCGACGGCGCGGCCGAGCCATTGGAGGAGGGCGTATTCGGCTGCAGTCATTGCAGTCTGTCCAATTCTGCCTTCGTAATGGTTAGCCATTCCTGGCCAAGCCAATCAATTGCCTTGTACAATTCATCAAGCCTGTCCTCCCATGCCCCAGGATAATCGGGAAATTCCGCCACGCAATCGTGCAGCCTTTCCACGGCTCGGCGTGCCCTCACAAGCGCGCTGTCGTATCCTGAAGAACTCATTCTTCCCCCAACACATGGTCGATCATGGCGCGCCAGGTTGCCATTGCCTGGCTAGCCTCCCTCAACGCCCGCAGCACCACCCGCACATCCCGCGCATACGTCTCCACCGTCTCCGTGGTCATCATCTCGGCGTTGTAGCCGTGGGAGACGGCGAGGGCGCGGGCGGCGCGGGAGAGGTCGGGGGTCACGTCCAATCGCCCTTCATCCGCCCGCTCGCCACCTCAATCCTCTCACCTTCCCCTTCAACTAGCACAGTCGCCGTATGCTGGTCATCGTCGACCCACAGGAACTCCATAGGGGCTTCCACCAGATCACCCAGCAGCTTCTGCGTGGCTTCCACGAGGTCAACAAATACCCGGAACTCATGGAGGCATACGTCGCGGCGGTCCTCGGGAACCTTGGCGAAGTCGTGGATGGTGCTGATGTGGTAGGAGCGCCGCCTGGCGAAATCGTCACGCAGGCTGGCGATGCGGCGGATGATCTTCTCACCTTCCTCCGGGGTCATGAACGGACCCACGCTCGCCACATTACAACCACCATCATCGCCCCCCCGGTGATCATGCCAGCGGCAGCCGACCATTCGCCGCCAAAGATGCCGGCGCCGAGGCTGGCTAGCATGCCGGTGCTCCAGCCATACCACCAGCCGGCTTGGCGCTCGGTCACTCCCCGATCTCCTTGCGCACGCGGATGCCTTCTATGGTTAGCGCCCAGCACTTAACCCACCGTTCAGCGCCTTCCACCCCGCGCATCTCCAACCATTGGCGGCCAGCGATACCACGACGCGTCAAGGCATCGAGCGTGCGCCACAAGGGATTCCCAGGAGAATGGCGCCATCCCCCATCCGCCGGCAGCCAGCGCAGGGCCCGGAGCTTGGCGGGAGTGAGGGTGGGAAGCGGAGCGGCGCTCACGACACCCCTCCCTCGCCCGAAATCCGGCCCGTGGAAGGCGGTGAGGCGGCCGGGGCGTAACTGGGGCACGCGGAGGGGGTAGCGGGCTCTGGCGGGCCGTCTGTGGCGTTGAGGGAGCCGAGATACCTCCACGCCGCATAAGCTTTCGCGTCAGGCTCGGCATCGCGCCCATAGAACACCGCAATGTCCACACCGCCGTCGTCGTCGATCATCTCCACGCGCCAGCCGCCGCTGATGCCGACGTTACGGGCGACGCTGACCTCGACGAAGATCCTGCTCACTCCACCCTCCACCACCTTCACGCCATCCTCCCAGACGGTCGCATAGCGGAATACGGCGTCCATCTCCCGCCCGATCCGGTGCGCCACACCCTCCCACGATGCCGATCCGATGCATGTGCTACCGGGGGGAAGCGCCGAGAGCATGACGCTTGGTCCATCCGGGGCGGGGTAGCGGCCGGTCGAGCGGCCTGGGCGGCGTTGCGGGAGGTCGGGGGGTCATCGCTCCCTCCAAATCCGCAACCCGTCGCCTTCCTGGCGCGACACGAACCGCACGTCGGGGTGGGTTTGGCACCAGCGTGTCGCCGCATTGCGGGCGCGGATGCCATCCAAGCCACTCCAATGGCGGCTGGCACCGACGGGCCACTCCGCGAACCCGTACCGGCCGTATCGGGGCGGAGAATCGGTTGGTATCGGTATATCGGTCTGATACTCGCTCATGTGAAGTAGCTTATCGGATTGCGGGGAAAATGGCAAGGGGTTTTTTGGGTGCATGGAAAACGCGTGGCTCCTGCTTGGGGGAAAGAACCCCAAGCGCTGCATGGCTTGGGTTCTTCCCCTTTAGGGGCCACATCAAACCCATGCGCTTGGCTTGTGCATGGCTTCCGCATGGGTTCAGGCTTCCCATTCAATGCCAAAAGGCGTGCCTTCGGGAGAACGGATGCCCTTGGCAATCACCCGGTTTTTGCGCTTGTACGAGACCTCCTCAAAGCCAGCGTTCGTTAGGTGCGCACTCATCTCCTTTCCCCCGGCGGCGGTAGAAATCCCATTATCTCGGTATAGATTAATGATGGAGCGCGTCGTACCAGCACGGAACGTATAAGCCTCACCGTCTATCCCACGAGAAATAGCAGCTTTTATGGTTTCAATAGTATCGAGAGAGATTGCGTCTTGGGGCGGAATCCATGGAACGGCGGCGGCCACGTCCTCCCCGTTATCAAGGGCATACGCATCGCGTCGGAACCATTCCGCTTCCTCGATCGGAGCGTGATTGATCTTGGCACCATCGAGCCGGAAATAGAATTTCCTCCTTTCTATGGAAATTCCGAGGTTTTTCGCCTCTTCTTCCGACATTGGACAAACTGTAAATGTCACGCGAGCGGCGCCAACGATTGCGCCAGCCCCGCGTATTCCGTCCGGATCGCCGGGCACGATCGCACCTTTGCGGACGTGGTGGGCTAGGATCACCGCTAGTTTGTGGTGCTCGGCCAGCCCACGTAATTGTGCAACAACAGCCCGTAACCCTGTGTTATCGTTCTCATCAGAGGTGTGAAGCTCCACCATCGGGTCAAGCATGACGATGTCAGGCTTGAATTCCTCGATATGAGCGAGAAGATCCACCATCGCATCCGTCAGCTTTACGCGGCCGGTCATCGCATCGCGCTCGATCAGGGTGCCGATGTCGTTTGGACCGACCGTGCGAAGGTTGGGAACGAGATCAGCCGGCTTACAGTTGAACTGCCTCACGGTCGCTGAGAGGCGTCTTCGTTCCTCGCGGAGATCATCCTCCACATTGTACGAGAGCACCCGCATGGGTTTGCATGGGTTGAACCGGTGGTATCCGACGCCCAAAATCGCAGCCACCGACCATGCCTTGAGCAGCATGGACTTGCCGACCGCGCCAGCTCCGGCCACGACGGTGACGCAGCCGCGCTCGATGTAGCCTTTCGCTAGCCATTCGCGCGGCGGGATATCGGCTTCGACCCAAGCCTCGTCGGAGTACCAAAGCGCCCGCTTAGGCAGCTTTTGCGGAGCTATGAAAGCTAGCAGCCGGTCGGCGTCCCACCCATCGCGCACCGCATCGCCAACGTCCCATCCCTCTGGGACACCATCGGGGGGTGTAAGGACAGTAGGACGCGCACCATAGTGCGGGAGCTGCTCAGCTATATGGGCCGCTGCTTCTCTGCCTGGCTTATCGGCATCCGGCCAGATCGTGACATCCCGGTTGGAGAGCATCGCCCATTGGACGTATTTCCATGAGGCTGCTCCGTTCGGCCATGACAGTGCGATCCAATTATCGGGAAGCGTTTCGTTGGCGAGATCGCATTTTGGTTCTCCCTCGACTAGAAGGATCGGAGCGTCGGGAAACTGATGCAGGAGTTCAGCACGATAGAGGCTGCGCGGCTTCGGGAGAGATTGCCAACGCCAACTCTCTTCCCCCGTTTTGGTATTGCGGCAGTAGGTTAACGGGACAACCTGCTTCCCTTTCTCGGGTTCGCACCGGTACACAAATGCGATGATATTGCCTTCCGTGTCCCGATAGTGGGCGACGTGCTTGGGTGCACCATGCTCGGGATGCCTAGTTGGTGGCGGCGGAGCGTTTGAAGGAATGGGAAATATACCATCCCATTCCACCGATTCCCGCGAACGGATTGAAGTAACTTGCGCGGTCCTGGGTGTGATCTGGCTCACACCTCCAAGGATGTCGGACAATTGCTTTGCTGCTTCGATCTGGTTTATCCGGTGCATAGCGGCAAACAGACTGATGAGGTCGCCACCGCGGTCATCCGTGGAAAAGTCTGCCCAGCGTCCTGTTCGAATATTGATCGAAAGGGATTCGCCAGCAGCACCCGACAGGTCCCCAACAACAAATTCCTGGCCGCGGAATTTGCCGGCAGGAAACCACCGTTGCAGCAGATCGTTCGCCTGCGCCAATGCAGCGTGCGCTACCGACTCGAAGTCAAACGCCGTGCTCACGGCGAAGGGGCTTACAGAGGCGCGACAATCACTGTGTCGAGCGCCTCTCGATCGCGCGTCGAGCCGACGAACCTGCCATCGTCGCGTTCGCGCTCGAAGGTGTCGAGTACGCCGATTGCCATACGGACGACGTCATTGGTCGAAATGTCACGCTTTGTTGCAATGGCCCGCACGCGAGCTGCTACGGCAGGCGGCAGGTAGACCGACAGGCGCTCCCGGGTGGCTGACACGTCGCGGCCTCGTTTCTCGGCAGAGTTAACGTCATTTCTGCCACCCTACCACGCTCCGCGAGCGCAACACAACCGCCCGCGCGACGATCGCGGACGAAAAACGCGTGGGGGAAATGCGCCAATGGCCGATTTAGGTGTTGACGGCGATGGGCCGGTGGCTTATCCTATTACGGTCAACACAGGAGGCTTATGTGATCCGCCAAGGCGACGTACTTATCGTGCCGGTCGAGACGATCCCCGAAAACGCGCAGCCCATGGCTTCGAAGGACGGCCGCTTCGTCCTGGCCGAGGGGGAAAGCACAGGTCACGCGCACTCCATCGCGCTCTCCGACCGTATCGCAATGTTCCGGGAGGACGGCTCCGGTGGCGGCCTCTTCCTCACCGTCTCAGGCGATGCGCCCGCGGTACTCGAGCACCAGGAGCACACAGCGCTTCCGATCGCGCCCGGGAAGCATCGCGTGGTGATCCAGCGAACGTTCCAAGCGGGAATGGTTCGCCGCGTGGCCGATTGACATGGAAAAAATCACCGAATTGACGGCCGAACAGGCCGCGATGCTCGCTGCGACGCGGGACGAGCATCTGCGGCATGGACTCTGCTGTGATCCGGCCGATCGCCCGCGCGCAACTTCAGCCTTCGAGCGAATCTACCAGCGGCTGTCGCTGAAGGCGCCGTGGGTGATCTGGGTCAGCAGCCCTCTCGGCGCGCATTTGGCGCACGCGCTGCTGACGGCGACAGGTTTCCGGGCTCAGGTCCGGGCTCAGGTCCGGGCTCAGGTCCGGGCTCAGGTCCGGGCTCAGGTCGGGGCTCAGGTCTGGGATCAGGTCGGGGCTCAGGTCTGGGATCAGGTCGGGGATCAGGTCGGGGATCAGGTCTGGGATCAGGTCGGGGATCAGGTCTGGGCTCAGGTCTGGGATCAGGTCGGGGATCAGGTCGGGGATCAGGTCCGGGCTCAGGTCTGGGATCAGGTCCGGGATCAGGTCGGGGATCAGGTCGGGGCTCAGGTCCGGGCTCAGGTCGGGGCTCAGGTCCGGGCTCAGGTCGGGGCTCAGGTCGGGGCTCAGGTCGGGGCTCAGGTCGGGGCTCAGGTCTGGGATCAGGTCTGGGCTCAGGTCCGGGATCAGGTCTGGGATCAGAAAATCGACTTCATGCCGGCCACATTATTCGGTCAGCACGACGCCGGCTGGGTTGCCTGGGTCGTGGCGGCCGTCGCGATCGGCGTGAAGCTCCGAAGCGATACTGCGGACACATTCAGGATTTTTCTGGACCTCTGCCAGTCCTGCATGTGGGCGTACTGCTTCCGGGGTGCCGTCATCGCATGCGACCGGCCGGCAACGATTCACCGCGACGAAATCGGGCGGCTGCACAACACCTCCGGGCCGGCGATGGCGTTCCGCGACGGGTGGACGATCCATGCCGTCCATGGCGTTCGGGTGCCGGGCTGGATCATCGAACACACCTCCAGGATCACCGTCGCCACAATCGAAAGCGAGCAGAATTCCGAGATTAAGCGGGTCATGATCGAGCTATTCGGCTGGGATCGCTACGCCCAGGAGTCCGGCGCGGAAGTCGTCGACCACGACGAGCGCTGGGGGACGCTCTATCGCCGCGTCGCCGGAACGGAACCCATTCTCTGGCTCGGCGTCATAAACCGTTCGCCGGAGCCGGATGGGTCGTTCCGGAGGTATGTGCTGCCGGTGCATCCCGAGCTGCGACTGCTCCCCGATCCAGCGCTTCCCGGAGACGATTTCGGAGCACCTCAGAAGCTCACCGCGTTCAACGCCGTCGCCAGCACGTTCGGAATGACAGGAGCCGTCTATGCGGCGCAGCTGAGCGCAGAGAGCTGAATGGCGATGACCACGCAGGACTTCCGCGCCTCACTCCAACGCCTTGGCTTACGCCAGATCGACGCGGCGCCAATCCTCGGCATGAGCGCCGGCCACGTCAATCGGTGCGCGCAGGGGAAGCGCCCCGTGGCACCTCCGGTCGAGCGGCTGCTATGGGCGTTGGAGCGGGATCCGGCTCTGGTAGGCGCCGTGGCGCAGGCGTTCGCCGACGAAAAACGCCGCCCCGGGTGAGGGGCGGCGTTTTTCTTGCACAGGGACCAGAGTTTGCCGATGGGAAGGAGGTTAGCGCGGTAGCCGCCCACAGTCAATCACCTCCTGCGCCTCCCGCCACATCCTCTTCAGCTCGCGTCTCGCCTCGGCATCCGGCGCGGGCCAAGCGGGGGAGTTGGGGTAGTCCACGTAATGGCACGCAAGGCCGTCGCTGCATGCGCAGAAGGGATCGCCAAAGGGGCAGGCGCGGTCGGTCACGTCTCCCCCGCCAGTATGCAGCGGTCCATGTTGTGCGGGGTCATGCGGAAACGGCCATGCGGGAAAGCTTCGTGGAGGGGGTCGGATCTGATCATGGCGCAGGCCCCATCTTGCGGCGTTCCAGCCGTTCGGCACGGCCCTGCTCGCGTTCTAGCCACATTTCCACCGCCTGCACGATCTGCCCGGCCACCGACCCAGGCCGGCGCCGCAACTCGTCGTAGAGCGGCTGCGGGAGGCGGACGGGAACCTGGAAGGACTTGCGGGTCTGGCGCTTGGGTTGAGTCATGGGCGCCGCTCCAGCCAGCAGGGCTTGCCTTCCTCATATTCCAGCCACTGCTGCCAATAGAATAGCCCCCAGTTTATGGGGTACCATCCGCCGCGCAGCAATTCGCCGAAGCGTGTGAGTACGACCAGACGGTGTTTTGGCTTGGCCATAACCGGATAGTGCCATTGCCATCGGTGGAGATGGTATGCATCTAACGCAGGGCAGAGATGCAATGCATCTTCTGATTAAATGGTTAGATGGAGTGCATTCTTCGCTCGTCAACAACAAGTTGGCCCAGCGCCTCGTGGTTCTGGGGCGGAGACAATAAATGGCTGCAAATCTCATCAAACTCGCGAACTGCGAAGGCCGAACATTCGCTCTCGGACAGACTGTCGTCTGCCGCGGCGAATCCGAGGTTCCGAAGGTCGAAGGCACGATAATATTTCCACCGCCGGCCCATTCCGCCCTTGCTCACCCGTGCCGGACGTGGCATAGTTGCGCAGACGACGGGACTTGGACGTCTCCCTCCCTGGAACTGGCTCGGCTGCCTTAGGCGCCGGGCCTTATTTTACGCCCCCCACCCCCTCGTCCTCGCCACCGCCCCCGACGCCAACACCACCTCCATCTCGATTGCCGACCCCCACTTGCCAGCCCGCGTCCGGACCATCAGCGCCCCTTCCTCGGTCAGCGACTTCAACGCATGCGAGAGCGTATCGTTGCTCATATCCATCTCCATCGCAAGCGCGGACTTGTACGGCAGCACGCCGCCCACCGCAGCCTCCAGACGGGCCAGCACGCGCTGGGCGGACGAGCCGTAGCGGGGGCGCTGCGGAGGCGGTGGTGCGGGCTCCAGTGGCTGTGGTGGCGGGACGGAGGACCAGCCGGGCGGGAGCTGGGGGCGGAGGGATTGGCGGCGGAGCGCTTCAGCGGGCGACATCACGCGACCCAATCAAAAAGCGGCGTTCCGAGCATAGATCTCGGCCATGCACGCCGCGGCATCGGCATGTCTTCCGGTACCATCTGCAAAGCGAGCAAGCCGCCTTGTGTCTCTCCACACGGTTTAAATCCTGCCTTCATAAACGTCCATCCCCATACCGGGTTGCCGTGCACCATCGTAGGTTTTACCTTGTCCCGATCAATGAATGTGACCATACCAAGATCCGGCCGCGAGCCATAATAAGCCCAGGTCGCAGCGATTGCCCACCGGATCATATCAGACGCAATTCCTGCACCCTCTGACCGAAAAGCGGAACATACCCGCGCACCGGCCCAGGCGTGTTTGGTGAATTCCGCAAACGGCGCCGAAGTCACCCAGTATGCGTGACCATTGCGCGCCAGTAGGACAAGGCACGATCCTGGCGGTACAAACTGCGGTGAATCTGGCGACTGGCGGCTGTAATGGCGATCCGCTAATCGCTTGGCGGCTGGATCGGCACGGTGCGAGAAGCACCAGGGTTGGTCTGGATGATAGGTCACGGCACCCACCTCACCACCTCATAAATCCCCCACCACCCCAGCACTGCCCACGCCACCATCCCGACGACGGGGCGCCAGTAGAGCAGCGGGAACGCGAGCGCGGCGAGGGGGATGAGGGCGCGAGTCACCTGCTCGGCCTCACCCCATACCGCACCCACCCGCCAACCGTCTCCCTATGCACACCCATCCAGTCGGCGAGCGTGCACAATCGCAGCCCGCACGCCATCCACTGCCGCATGAGGGCCACGTCGCGCATCCCCGGCCCGACGCCGGCCGCGCGTGCCATGTCCTCTACCATGCGGCGCTGGTGGGCATTGGCCGCAGCGATCGTGGCGGCTCGGGAGGCAGCGGCACGGGCACGTGCCTCTGGTGTGTTGGCGAGAGGCAACCGCGCCTTCACGGCCGCGATGTCATAGACTTGGCGGCGGCGCTGCTCGGTCAGGCGCATACGGTTGGCGGGGATGGCCCACCAGGCGCGCATGCCTGGGTGGGAGACGAAGAGGGACATGGGGGTTATGTCCCGTCGGGTAGGGAGATAGGACGCACATTGCGACCATGGCGCCAGTTCGGGTTGAGCTCTCCCCGAAAGCTGGGGCGCCGGCCTCGCTCCGTCGAATCGCGCTGATTGTCAACAGGCGTCCCAGGTAAGAGGTGCTCCGGATTTACGCATGGAGGATTGTCGCAGGCATGCCGAGCCTGTTCGCGTTGCCACTCGTCCATCGTACCATGAACGATCTCGCATACAAGGCGCGAAACCACAATCCGCTTCGGGTTCCTACGATCGATTGGCTTGCGTGGATCGCAGACGTCGGCATAGCCTCTGGAAGTTTTTGTTCTGGTCCACTCCCAGCAGCCAGACGGGGTTTCCGCCGAATAACGGCGCAGAAACGCCACGAAGGCGTCTCTACCTTCCTTTAGGGCAGCGTCCAATTCTCGCGGCAATCCACGCCGGTAACCAGCCGTCCAATGCATTGGCTAGTATCCCCCACCAAGAATGACACACTGTATCTTTTCGTTATAGTACCACGCTGCGACGACATCTGGAACATTCTTCTGATTCTTCAGATCGACGCGCCGGTCGTCCTCAATCGGCAGCCACTTATCTGGGATTCCGCGCGATGGGTCGGGATGCTTAGGGCGTGCCTCTAGTACGTTGCCATGCTGGCGAATCGTAACGAACGCAAAGTCCCCTTCGGAGCAGCAGAATCGTCCCATGTGATCATGCTGCTTCGCAATCCATTCCTTCTCCGTCGCGGAGAATGTCGAGAGTTCCTTAGCATCCGCCGAGCCTGGTGGAGGTGGAACGGCCAATGCCAACGACGGAATTATTGCCGCCACAACGATAAGCCCACGAATCATGTTCATGTCCCATAGGAGTTAGTGTTGCCTAGCCGATAACTGTTGTCATGGATTGCGGAGGTGAAACGCCCTTCTTGAGCCTCCCATACCCGATCCGCGGCTCCAACCCTTCCCGCGCCCGCTGCTGCACGCAGGCTCGCACGCTGCGGCCGGTCGCGAGGGAGATGGCCTTGTATGAGGCGCCCGTGGGCCACATGCGATGCAGGGTGGCGTTCTCGGCGACTGTCCACGGCATGCGGCGCTGGGCCTGCTTCAGCAGCGCGGGGTCGAGCTGCCTGGCGCGGCGCTTGGCTGTCTCGACGTGCACGCCGACGCGCTTCGCGATCGTGTGCCAGTCGGTGTGTGCGGTGCGAAGAGAGATGATGGCGGCATCCATGTCGCGATTGAATTGGATGATCAATGGACCCACTCCCGGAGCCCGTGGGTGGAGTCCTGGAAAATCGCCAGATCAGCGCCCAGCACGAACGCGAGGATGCCGCAGAGGAAGAGGAAGACGGCGAGGCGGGTCATTCGCACAATCCATAGCTCGACACACAGACTGGGGCAGGCAGCAGCGCCATCATGTCGTACTGGCGACCGCCACGGCGGGTCCTCGCCCAGCGGACACGGCTGTCGATCTTCATGCGCTCGAAAATCTCCGCATTGGTCTCCCCATCCTCTGCGCCGTCGCAGAAGAACGTCGTCCAGCCCTGCTTCGAGCATTCCGACACCAGCGTTTCCCACTCACGCAACCGTGCGATATGACGCGGCCAGCGACGAGCGCAGTTGGCGATCTCATCCTTCTTGGCATTGATGCAAAGCATGCAGCCCACGCGGGAACAGCCCTGACTGTAGAGCGGATTGAGCCGGCCGCCCTCGGCCTGGATGTAGTCGACTACCTGTTGCGCCGTCCACGACGCGATCGGCCGGCGGATGAGCCAGCCTTCCGGCGCCCATTCCTCGTCAAGCGCGTCCTTGCGGGCCTCACTCTCGTCGCGGCGCACGCCCTGCCAGACTTCGATCGTCGAGAGGTCGTTGATCAGCGCCGACACGTAGGCGTCGAGCGGCATGCGCTTCAGAAAAAAGGTGCAGAACTGCGCCATGCGGGACGGGAACCGTCCCTTCATCATGCACAGGTCCAGGAAGGGGTTGCCTGTCGGTACGAGTAGTTCCAGCGCCCGCGCAATCCGGTCTGGCGGCACGCCGTCCTTCGCCCATTGGCGCTCGATGAAACGTCGCTTGCGGGCGATGTCCCGGGAGAAATCGGCCCGCACGATGTCAATCTGCATCCCGAGTTGCGCCGGAAGGTCGACGCGAACGAAATGCTCCGTGATCTCGTGCTCATTGCCAGTGTGGGCGGTGACCAGCCGGACGTTCTCGCGGCCGTGCTGCTTGATGGCGAGGAGGGCCGTGGCGTGGCTGTCCTTGCCGCCAGAGATGGAACAGACGATGAGAGTCATGGCTTTGTCGCTACCCCCCGCACAAACGCGAGGTCGGCCGCGTCGCGCCAAGCACGGGCGGCCATGCATGGCTGTGCGAATTCATCGTCCGGCGGTGCATCCTTAGCGCGCAATGCCCACAAACTACCAAGGTGCCGCTCGCAAATCGCCATCGCATGGTCGAGGTAAGTGGGGGGCGGCGCCGCCTTCGCATCGCTGCTGTCGCCGCGTTCGTGGGCGGGTGAGATGTGGCTGTCGCCTGCACGCCATTCGTCACACAATTCCGGGTGCTCGGCACAAGAGAATGAGCCGGTCATCAGCCGATCGGCTGCGCACGAACGTTCTTCGCCGGTAGCACAGCGTTGGCTGCCGTCATCAAGCGAAATACAGAACTTCGGGCGGCACATGCCGTCTGGCTGCAGCACGATGCTCTGCTGCGCCCCCGCCGACCCGGCGAGCGCGAGGGAGGCGACGGCGAGGATGATGGGGCGGATCATGGGTAACTCCTAGGGTTTGTAAAACGTCGCCGCAACGCGCAACGCCCGCCCCGTCGCCTTCCCCTGCCGAGCCCGCGCCGGCCTGCGGGGCTTGCCCAGCGCGTGCTGGCGCGCGGCTTCGGCGAGGAATTGGTCGATCGCTTCTGCGCGGCGCATGGCTCCGGGGCGGAAGGGGACAATACCTGACGCTATCGCAGCCTTTACGTAGGCAACAGCGCAATCCGCGACGTAGGTTCTGTGGCCGAGGCGATTCAGTTCGTTGATCACGCGGTCTTGGTTTGAGCATTTCTTCACCTGCTTGCCGCGCGCCTTCAACTCGCAGCGGAAAGTATCGCCGCCCAATAGGCATAATTCAGTATCGGGCCAACCGCTAACGATTCCTCTCGCGGCTTCGAGAATATGCTGTGTGTCATTGGTTTTTTTGGTGCGGTCGTGCGCGGCGAACTTATGGGGGATCGCGACGTATTCGCGGACGAGGCCCTTCAGCTCTTTCTGGAGCGCATGTTCAGGACGCCTGCGCCACTGGCGGGGCGGCTCCAGTCCCTCGCGCTCATAAGCCTCCAGCAGATCCATCACGCTCTCTCCGTGTCCACAGTAGACGCTGGGGCTGTCCTCGTAGCCGTCCCACATGCACATGCCGGCGGTTCCTACGCTGCGTGCCCGACAAGCGACCGCATTTCTTCTACCGACAATTCCGTAATTGGCTTCGGTGCCGTGTCCTTCCTCGGCCGCCCCCGCCGAACAGCCGGCGGGACTGGCATGGCGCTAGAGGTGACCAACTCGTAGGACATGGCGACGTTGCCCTCGCCGACGATGCCAGCGAATTCCTTCTCGGCATGGTCCATGTCCGCCCGCAACGGCGCCAGCATCGGCGCACGTGCGAATTCGTCGTCGTTGAGGGTGATCTGGTAGGTGACGGTGAGCTTGGCCACAGTCTACTCCTGCAAGGTTGAAGGCAAAGGCGGCAATGTCTCCGCGCCACGCACGCGCCGGATCGGCGGTGGCTTGGCGGAGGTATGGCGGATGGGCGACGGCAACTCCTGCAGCCCGAGGCGATGGGCTTTGCCGATGACGGCGTTCTTGGACATGCCGAGCTGCAGCCCGATCTCCGCGGTGGGCATCGTGGCCCAGAGTTTGCGCAGGCGGGCGATCTTGGCTTCGGTCCATGTGGTCATTGATTGGCACTCTGCGAAAGTTGCTGCCTAGACAGCCACATTTGCAATGCGATAAGGCTCTTTCCGCTGCAGGGATTCTTGACCCACTTATGGTGCTTGTCGCGAGTAATTTTAGCGATTATCGCCTTGATATCGGGATCATCATTTATCATTGCCTCGGAAGGCAACCTTACTGTCATCATCTCATCGCAGTAGGAAAACCATTCGCGCACCGCGCGATGTTCCGAAACATACCAATGCAACCAATATTCTGCGCCTTTTTTGCCTTCTTCGCAGCGCAGCAGGCTCAATGTATGATAATGCGTTGTCTGCATGCATCTCAACCGTTCTAACGGACGTGTAGTAAACCCTATTTTGACCAACCGGACTTCGTCAGACATTATGAAATAGATCACGAATTGCTTCTTTCTTCAACCGCTTTCTCAAGCACGGATAGCAAACCCGACAGGCTACCCAATGTTGGAGTGCTGTTCCCCCCCTTCCACCTACTGAAAACGGCCGGCGACAGATTGGCCTTACGGCATGCCTGCGCCATCGTGATGCCGGCTTGCACGGCCATGATCTCAAGGTCTTGCGGGGTTGGTAGCTGCTTCATGGGCATCATGAATAGCGCACGCTGATACCCGATGCAAGCGAATTGTGCGCGGCGAGGAATTTTAATCCTTGACAGCGGGTGCGGATCGGCGCAATAGTGCGTCACCCCACACGGCGGGACCGCTCGCCAGGAGAGAATGATGGGAACGAAAAACAACCCCGCCATGTTCGATTGCTACGCCAGCGCTGATCCCGACGAACCAATGTTCGTTCTGCTCGGTCGCGACAAACATGCGCCCACACTGGTCTGGCTGTGGGCGTCGCTCAGGGAGCTGGATGACGAAGATCCTGTGAAGGTGATGGAAGCACGCACCTGCGCGGCAGAGATGATGAAATGGGCGCATGACCACAACCGCAAGGTCGTCGGATTCGGTCAGGCCACACTTGCTGGTATCGTGGAACTGATCCGAACGATCAACAGTGCCGCAAAGCGACTCGGGCAAAATCCGACCAACAACGCGACGGATGTCGAGATCCTGCGCATGTTTCTCGCGGAAACTGAGTTTGAGAAAAGCACATGATCGACACCCACCCAACCCCCCGCTCTCCAGGAGAGAATAATGCCAGCAATCCAGATCAATGACGGCGTTCCGTCAATCAGCCTTCATATCGTTTTGAACTCAGCCGCCGATGTCGACTGGCTTATTGGCGCACTCAACGCCGCGAAGCCCATTGCATTCCCGCCAGTGGAAACGCATTCGGTGATCCTGCGCGCGCCTGGCGAAAAGCGGATCAATGTCATCAAAGAGATTCGTGAGATCACTAGCCTAGGACTGAAAGAGGCCAAGGATATGACCGAGGGCGATATGCCCAAAACGGTGGCCACGGGGCTGACTCCGCAGCAGGCCGCCAAGGCGGTGAGTGCTTTGCTCAACAATGGCGCCGATGCATATTCCCAGGCAGTCGCGCCATGATCGACACCCGCCTAGCCCCCTGCCTCCCCACGCCGGCCGCCTTCGCGCGCCACGCCGCAGACCAGATCGAGGCGCGGGTCGAGAGCGGGGAGCCGTTGGAGATCGTGGAGATGATGGACCTGATGCGCATGCTCCGCCTGCTGGCGCAGCGGATCGAACCGCCGGAGAGGGTGGTGCGATTGCAGCCAGCGCTGACGTTGCTGAACGGGGGATTGTCGTGACCGAAGCTATCTGGCCATACCTGCCCAATCATGAGGCACCGACGCCCCTCGAATCCTCCGTATTCTACGACCAGCGCGCGCACCTGCTCGCCGCCATCAATGCCCTGGAGGACGCCAAATCCCACCTCTCCTACGATGACGAAATCGGCGATATGCTCCGCGCGCTGCAGTCGATGCTGCGGTTGCGGCTGGTGAGGGTGGGGAAGTGATGGATTACGACCGCCACCTCCAGCGCCAATACCCCGCCGGCATCGAGGTCATCCCGCAAGCGCGCCACACTGGGTCCAACACCATATGGGCAGCCGATGATCTCCCGCAGCCATGCGAGCGGCCCGCGATCGAGCGCGTATACGACTGCACCTATCGCGCCAACGAATACCGTGCGATGGCAGACTCGTGCCGCGCCGCGAATCGCTGGGGGCGTGCGGCAGAATACGAAGATCTGGCCGAGCAGATTGACGCGGAGGCAGAGGCTTTGCGGGCACAGGCAATCCGCGATCTAGAATCGGAAGTGCGATCGCAACTCGCGACGCCCGCACCGCCGCCAGAGCAACCAGACCGCGCGGCCCATTATCGCACCTGCGCGCGCCAGCATCGTTGGTCGGCGGCGCTCTACGAAGAGGGCAACGGTGCCCGCACCACGCACCTCCGCCGGGCCGAGGAATGCGACGCCAAGGCTGATGACATCGAACTTTGGGGCACGCTATGACGTGGCAGACCGCACGACGCCCACGGAAGTTCGTTAAGGGCCCAAAGGTGCTTGGGATCTGGGAGGCCCTGCAAGCCGTTCAGGAAGGACGCTACACCCTTTTCCACGACAAGCCTATGCATCATGCCGTGCTACGCAATTGGTCAATCGTCCAGATCGAGAGCGCGTGTCGCAGCGGCCAACTATACCACGCTAATCCGAATCCTGCTCATCCCACCAACGTCATCGAAGATGAACCGTCAAAGGTAGAACCATGAGCCAAGCCCTCGCCACACGCGATCAGCCGCCGTCAGCCAACGCTGGCAGTCTGATCCCGCGCTCGCTACCGGAGGCCATGCGGATGGCGGAGATCATGGCCAACGCGCGCATGGTCCCCAAGCATTTGCAGGGCGATGTCGGCTCCTGCTTCATGATCGTTGAGCAGGCCCAGCGATGGAACATGTCGCCTTTTCTCGTGGCGCAGTGCACGAGCAACATTGGGGGGAAGCTCTGTTACGAAGGAAAACTAATCGCCGCTGCTATTACCTCAACTGGCGGCATCATCGGCGAGTTTGACTACGAGTTTATCGGCAGCCAGAAAGACCCTAAGACGCTCTCCGTCAAGGTTTCCGCCCTCCGCGCCAGTGACCGGCAACGTAAGGAAATCACGCTCTCGTGGGCAGAGGCGAAGACGGAGAACAAGTACTGGGTAAGCCAACCGGAACAGCAGCTCACCTATGCGGGGGCCCGTGTGTGGGCCCGGCGCTGGACGCCCGGGCCGATGCTGGGTGTCTATGCCCCGGAGGAACAGGGGCGCGAGTTTGACGTGGAGGCTGTGGCGGAAGCGGAAGTGGCGGCGCTGCCAGACGAGCCCCATGATGAGCCGCCGCCAATTGAGCGCGAAAAGCCGCAAGCCCGCCAAACAATCGGCGAATGGCTCGCCGCGTTCAAGGAGGAACTCGCCATTGCGACCGCGCAGGGACAGGATGCGGTGAACGCGTTGTGCGACCGAGAGGACGTGAAGAAGGCTGCGGGAATTCTCCGAAACGGAGCAAAGAAGGCGTTCGATGACGCGATCGCAGACGCCTTGGACAGAACGTCCGGGCTCGACACCCGCTCCGCGCCGATGGAGACGTGAGAGATGCCAAAAGTAGCCAAGATGCGCTATTGCTTCAACTGCGGCGCGCAACTCGGCGTCTATGCCGATTACGACCCGCTTGACGATTGCGGCAAGCGCGAATGCCAGCGCGCCGCTCATGATGCGATTCGTCAGGAACGAGACGAAGCACACGAACAGTTGGACCGCGATCGTGGCTGGGAGCACTGGTAATGTCCATGACCCCAGATCCTAGCATAGCCAAGCGTCATGATAGCGGATGCCGCAACAAGATGCCACTTCCGGTTGGCGTGAATGGATCTGCGACCTTTCGTGGCGATCGGCACGAGCACCGTATCCACTTAGAGCGCTGGTGGGACGGTAGCACTGAGGGCAACGGGCCGTTCGCGCTATGGATCGGCATGAATCCGAGCGCCGCCGAGGCTGATGTTGACGACTTAACCATCCGCAAGGAATGTCACTTCACGAAACTGCTCAACTATAGCCGCTACGTGAAGGTCAACGCTGGCAGCTACCGTCTCACGGATAGCGCTGCAATCGATGCCGTTCGCGCGCCGTTGTCGCATCCCGATAACCTGTCGCGTATTCTTTACCTTGCCCGGCAGGCCGGCGTGATCGTGCTCGCAACCGGTTCGCCACCTAATGCGCTGGTTCCGTATGCGCGGTCGTTGTTCCGCGAATTGAAGACGATCGACGCGCGACCATTGTGCCTTGGAATAACGCGTGACGGCTGGCCGAAGCATTCGAGCCGGCTCGCCTACGCAACGCCGTTCACGGAGTATCGCCTATGACCCACGACCCTCGCCTGGCCAATGCGACGCGGGCGGCGCATGACCCGCAGATAAGCGAAGAGGCGATCGACGCAGCGGTGCAGTTTGCCGGCTTGGCACCCGCCGAGATGGACGATAGGGAGCTGATCGCTGGCGCCCTCCACGCTGCGCTGCCGTTCCTGCGGGGAAAGGGGGCAGCGGGAGGCGATCCGTGGCAGCCAATCAAAACAGCGCCCACCGACGGCTCTCTCATTCTAGTCTACGCATCGCCCAGAGATGATCTGCCGGGATTCATCACCGTATGCGCATATCATGAAGACGCAGGGTTCTGCGTCGATGAGTTACGATATACTACACATTGGCGACCGCTGCCAGAACCACCGGTCGCTATCGCTGACCCAGATACCCCCACCCCCACCGAACTCGCCAAGGCGCAGAGCTTCCGGGAGGGGTATATCGAGGCCCCGACAGAAGGATGGCTCCCCGACACCCCCGACTTCGACCGCCGCCGCGGCGCGCTCGCCTACTACGCCCGCGTGCCATACGACCCGCGCCAGACCGACGCGTGGCGCGAGGGCTGGCGGCTCTCGGCGAGTGCGGGGTGGCGACCGGAATGGGGGAATTCACTAACAGGAGAACGGCCGTGACAGATCAGACAATAGTATCGGCAGTTTCCGTATTGAACGAAATTGCTGCGGAGCGGCAGAGACAACAGACTACAGAGGGATGGACCGCGCAACACGATGACGCGCATTCACGCGGAGAAATGGCAGATGCAGCGGCATGTTATGCAGCCACTACATATATATTCCACGCGCTTTGGCCTTGGGGTAATGAATGTTGTAAACCTAAGGATAGGCGCAGTGATCTAATTCTCGCAGGTGCTCTGATCGTCGCTGAGATTGAGCGACTGGATCGGGCGTCAAATGGTCTCTGACCCCATGACCGCCCCCGCAGCCCCGCAGAGGTTGAGCGACACACCAACCGAGCGCGAGGTCAGGCTGGCGCGGGAGATGTCGTCAATGGTAGAGCGCTTGGCCGATAGTATCAACACCAAGGTCATCGCGAGCGGCATGCGTGGGCCACTCGTGCGTTCGGTAATCATCGCCGCAGTCGGGCGCCGGCTGCTCGCGATGGCGGGGGAGATGGAGGGGCCTACCTCATCCCCGTAGCGCATCGTCCAATCTGCCCGTAGAAAGCGTTGTCAGTCGGCAGCACATCGCCGAATGTCTTCTTCCACAATACCGCGAATATGCGCAAGTCCCAAGCCGTAATCTGGTTGCGAATACTATCAGACGCGCAAAACTGTGTCTCTATTTCTATAAGATCCGCGCCATTTTTAGCTGCGATCGCACGCAATTCGGCGATCTTTTCTTGATCAAAAGTTGACTGTCTCTCCAGCGCTGCGATGTGGACCGCCTGCGCATCGGCGGTATTCTGAACGGTGTTGATCTTGACGAGCGTGGTGATCAGGCCGCCGAACAGGATCACTGCGATGGCAGCAAACGTTCCGACCGTCTGCCACCGGGCGTTGCCGTTCGTCGGCTCGCCGCTCAAACGTTGACACAGCCGCTCACTCGGCTATCCTCTCACGGCTGCGACCAGCACTTTCAGCCATCATTCAGCTTTGGCCGGCTGCTCTCGCTGGTATGGAAGCGCCGGCCGCAGCGCTCACGCCGCAGGCACAGCCACAGCCTTCGCAGGCACCGTCGTCGCCACGGTCGGCGGCGCTACCGGCACACCGCCAATGACCGCACACACGTTGGCAACCGTCTGAGCCGCCTTCCCAGTGACCAGGAACGGCTTGCCCGTGGCGGCGTCCACGACGGCCTGCAGGGTCTGCCCGACGCTGCACAGGAGTTGTCCGTCTGCGAGCGGCGTTGCGACGCCTGGCATCGTGGCGCTAGCGACGGAAACAAGTGTCTGGCCCGCAGCGGTCTGCGCTGGGGTGAGGGGTTGGGAGCATGCGGCGATAGGGAGAAGAGCGGCGAGAAGGAGGCGGTTCATGGCGATGTTCCTGTCATGGGATGATGCCCCGAGCCGCCGCGCCACATCTCCGCGCAGCCGACGATCGCGAGGCAGAGGAGGGAGAGGACGAGGACGGCGCGGGTCATGCTGGCTTGTCCATCGCACCGCCAGCGATGACCATGAGTTTCTTGGTTTTGCGTCGAGAAAGCAGTCTCATGCTGACTTCGGTCACGTCGGCACCGTTATCGATATACGTCTCGAAAAATACGACCAGCGAAAACAGTCGCGCTCCGTAAGCTTCGAGCCCACGACCGTGCAGCATTTGTGCAGCGAGCTCTGCTGCTTTGATGCGAGCGCTGCGTGAGGTGCGGCGTGCGCGGGTCACGTAGTCTGCGGCCGATATGGGGTCACAGGCTGTAAGTCGGCGTGCAAAGACATTTGCTGCCAGCTCAATGGATTCAGATACGGCATCTTCTGCATCGCTGCGATTGCCGCCAGCGCCTCAGCAGCCTTTTCCAGCGCCACGATAAGGCGCTCTTCCTGTTCGAGCGTCACGGCTGCGCGGCCGGCGCCGCCGGAGCCGGAGAAACCGGCGGCGTAATCGTCGTGGTCGTCGAAGCCGCCCCCGGCGGCACAGGCGGCGTCATCGTCGCCATCTTCGCATCCTTGGCCGTGCTTCCGGCGCTCGACCCGACCCAATAGTAGACGACAGCCGCAGTCAGGGTGCCGAGAGTGTTGACCATGTAGCCTGTCGTTTGGGACTCGGCGACGGCTTTGGTCATGACGAGGGCCAGCGTCAGCAGAAACGAGAGCACGATGACCGCGCTGACGACGACGCGGCCCCAGGTGTTGATGGTATCGGCTCGGGTCTCGGCCGGCGTTAGCGGAGTGGTGGTGCCGCTCATCGGTGTGCCTCGGAAATGTTCTGCTGCGCCTAGCATAACGCCGTGGTTTCTGCTATGGGGAAATGACCGCGTTATAATCGCCCTCGCGGGGGCTTAGGAGACGTGACCATGGCTTATCATGAAATCCGGGTGCGCCCGGTGGTTCGCTATATCGTGACCGAATTCTCGTGCGATGACGAGATGAGAAATGGCAAGTCGATTGAGTTCGGCGAGTTCGACAATGTGCACCGCGCGAATGTCGTTGCCTACGCACTCTCGGAAGCCGACGCGACATCGAACGGTTCGGCGGAATGTCAAGTCGAACCTGCAAGGGCGCTTCGTATCGACTGGCTGCGCGGTCCCGGAGAACCTCAGGAAGCTATTCGATGGGAACTGCGAGAAGTCGAAAACGCAGCAGGCTCGAGCAACTAGCGAAAGCCGCCGGGTTAGGCTATGACGAAGGCGCTGCGGCAGCCGAGTGAGGATTACATCCCCTGCAGGGGACGGCCGTTCGATACGGCTAGGCTAATGCCGGGGACGCCTGGCAGCTGCAGCGCCTATCCCATCCCCGCCGCCGCCCGCGCCGCCGCGTCCCGAGCATCACACCGATTGAGCCACCCGCGCTCGAACACCGGATTCGCCAGCGCGATATAATCCGCCTGCTGTGCCGCGTAGAGCTGCGCGAGGAGCACGCCCGCGTCCGGATAGGCGAACACCGTCACGGCGGCGAGCGTGAGCGGCCCGATGATGCCGTCCTCGGCAGCGCCGACGACGTGCTGCAGGATGCGCGCCGAGGTGCGGACGCCGCGGTTGACTCCGTGATCGAACACCGAAAGCCCGACGCCCACCGGAAGTCGCTGCCCGCAGACCGGCGTCCAGCAGAGTGCCCGATAAATTGGCGCCGCAGTCTCCGGTGTCAACGCGCGCACGTCGTCCGTGGTCGCCGTGTGCCCGAGCCAGCGGCGCATGTCGGCGAGCGTGAGGCCGAGATTGGTTAATCCGCCCGGATCGGCGGGGTTGTTCGACAGACCGCCCTCGGCCGAGAGGGTGAAGGCGAAGGCCGCGGGGAAGGGATCGGTTCCGCTCATTCCATACCCCAATGTTTCATGAGCGCCTTGCCAACTTCAGGACCAAAGGCAAGAGCAAGTAACGACGCCATGCTGCCGAGCACCCAATACGCCGTCTTCCGGAATCCACGCCATGTCGAAAGGTCTTCGCTTTGCGATTTTTGGATCCGTACCATTTCTTCTATCTGGCGTCCTTGCGCCTCCGAACGCTCTTTAAGCGTGCCCATCCCCTCGATTAATTGCGCGAGCTGTTCTTGCACGACTCGCGCCTCAGCGTGCGTCGTTGGGAAGCCCGGCGGCAGATCCGGCGGACGGTTCAAGGGAATGACCTTTGCGGCGCTCACGGAGCATACTCCACGGCATGGCCTACTCCCGCGATCACAAAGTTCGTGATCGTTGATTTAGCACGGTTTTGGGACGAAATGTCACAGGTCATACCGTGAAATCCTCGTAAATTATTCATCAAACCCCATCACAATCGTAATCGAACTTGTCAGATGTGATCGACGTGCCTGTGATCGTGATCGTTGTCAGGTTGTATCGGAATGCCAGTGCCGGTGATCGGCATCCCGGGCTGTAGGGCCGTGGCGGTCGTGAGCGCCAGCAACGTGCTCGCCGTCGGCTGCGCGAGATCTACCGTGATCGCTACTGGCGTCGCAGCGGCAGCGTTGACGCTGACCGAAGTTGGGTTGGCCAGCCAAGTCCTCATGACGAGGAACGGCGGCTGGCCACCCTGCGGATTCTCGATGTTCCCCCATGACAGGTTCGTGCCGCGCATGGTCTCGGGTGACAGTTCCGCGCGGGCGGACATCGCCGCCAGCACAGTCGCCGAGACAGTCGCGAGACAGATCTTGCGCATGGAGGAAGTCCTTATTGGTGAGGACGGGGCTATCTTTTTTGCTGGTATTACGGTGACACGTTGGTATTGCCCGATGCATTCGTACCCGGGTCCTGACATGTCCACGTGATAGTTCCGCTACTCGTCAAGGTATTCGTGAAGGTGATTCCAGTCGTGGATGCGACGCCTGTCAGAGCAGCTAGACCGGACTGGGAGTTATAGGTGCAATCTGGGACAGCGCTATGCGTATGATTCCATGCCATTGTGCAACCTGTCGCGCTGGTCCCTTCCGTGAGAGTGCCATGCGCATCAGTCGCACCAAACGATACTGAAGGTGTGCCACCGCCGCAACTGGTCAGGGCACCGACAGCAGGCCCAACGAGGATGTGCGAGCCCTTGATGTACTCGTCAATGTTGACATCTGGCACAGTCGAGACCACGACCATGGCAGCGGTTGTATAGTCGCCAGGATATTGGTTGCCGGATATGGAATAGTGGTTACCGCCTCCGACCAATATGTCATACAGTGGATGATTTTGGGCTGGGCCGCCGAATATAACGCCATGGACCGATCCATAGTTGAGACCGCCTGTCAATTGGATATTGGCGTATCCACCGCCGCTAGTGGTATTATTAATATATAATCCACTTAACGACACCAAAGTGCCACCAGTAATATATGCCCCAACTCTGCTATTAGTCGTCACCCAGGTATCAAAATTAGCCCCTAGCAGGTGTGTATCGGATATGAGAATTCCATCGTAATCTCCATCTTCGATAGCACCACCCTTGTATATCCAACCTCCTTCCTTGGCCGTGACGGCCAGTGTCAAGGTCGTACCATTGGTGACGCTGGCAGCACTGTCCGCATTTCCCGTGGTAGCATCGACGATGCTGATACTGGTATTCGTGATGAACGAGCCAACCACTGCGTTGCTCGGCACGTTGGTACCTGTTACCGTCTCACCGACGATTACCCCCGTCGTGCTCGCGACCGGGATTACGCCGCTGGAATTGCCATTGCCACTGGCTGCCACGGTGAAGCTATCGGATGTCCAGCCAGCTATTTGGAACGAATTCCATGCGCCGGCAACGTGGTCGGTCGTTCCTGTGCCGTAGAAGCCGCCTTCATCGGTGGTGAAGCCGTCGAAATATAGACCGGTGAGTTGCGAGTTTGCATATTGCAGTTGCGTGCACACTGATCCAAGACCGCCGCGGAAAGCGTGTCCGCCGGCAAACCCGATGCCATCGGACGACTGTATCATAAATATGCAGGAATAAGTTTCCCCTGCGCCACCCGCTCCGCCGTCTGCTTCCAGACCCATGAAGTTGTTTTGAGATGGAGTCTGACTAGCGATGCTAGTATTGTGGACATATAGCATGTAGGAGCCAGCGGAAGTGTTATCACCATCCAAATACGTTTTCGTTGAAAACGTATTGACACAACTGCTGCATTCGAGATTGCGATAGCCGCCGGTCAGTTCGATCTCGTCCATGGCGAACACGTTCGTGCGATCTAGAAGAACTGCCGCACCAGAACTTGAATTTGCTACCTGTGGGAATACTCGTAGCTTCGCAATCGAGTCACCGTGCGCGTTCGGCTGGCCATTTGCCGGCTGAAAATGGAATAGATTATTCCCGCCAGCTGTCCAGAAGATTACGGTAGACCCAATACCAAGTCCCTCTATGCGGACTCCGCCGCATGGAATCGAGATTTCCCCCGCAGTCGTGTCAATCTGCAGACTGCCTCCGGGGAGCCTGATAACAGAATCAGTTGGCGACGCCGCGCATACCGTGGCCACAAGGCTCGTAAGGACGGCCTGATTTTGCGCGCCTGTTTTTGAGGCACCCATACCATAGTCTGCTGCATTATAGATTGTGCAGTTAGATCCAGACGCATCGCACCCAGCAAACCGCTGTGCCAATGTGAGTGCGGCTGTACCTCCAAGAACCTTAACAGTTGATGAAGATACATTACCGGTTGGATTTGTAAGCCAATCCCGCAATACCAAAAAGGATGGAGGGCCGCCATTCGGATTTTCGATATTCCCCCACGACAAATCGGTGCCACGCATGGTTTCTGGAGAAATCTCCGCACGGGCGTGGGCAGCAGCCAATGCGACTATGAAGCCTATTGCAATCCATACGTGGCGCATAGGAAGTCCCTTTAGTGAGGAATGGCAGCCTTTGCAGGTGGTTCGGAAGCAACCGTCGCCGCCCGTTTCTCCGCCTCGGCGAGCTTCTGCGAGAACTCGGAGATCGACTTCTGCAGGTTCGCGACCTCCTGGTCGGCACTTTCGCTGCGCTCGTCGGCGAGCGCGCGCTGCAGCGCACACTCGTTGAGTTGCCGCGACATGGAGGCGATGATCTTGTTCGGATCTGGGTTGCGCTGCTGCGCGAAGGCAGGAGCGGCGGCGAGGATGGCGGCGGTGGCGAGAAGGGAAAGGCGCATAGAATCTCCTGTTGATGGTCGGTCAGTAACCTGTGCATTGGAAAGCGATGACATCGGTAGCGCCCGCACCTGCAGGAATTGAGAGAGTCGCGGTCGTTTGGTTGCTAGCTGATTGCGAGATAAGCACCGTGGGCGCGGTCTGATCGGATGCGGAGCATGCCCAGCCATTGGTCGCCGTTGCGCCCGTGGCGCCTGCGATGGTGATCACAGCCGAGCACGCGCTGGCTCCGAGCGTGAATTTGCCGGCGCGAGCACCGCCAGTGGTCGAAGAAATGGAGCACCCGGAAGTGGTGAACTTGGTACCTGCGTCTAGGATCGGGCCAGTGAAAGCATTAAGACCAGCGCCTTTGGTGATATAGCTGACGCCGATGTTCGAGTCCGTTCCTGTGGCGTTAAGCGACACATTATGCGTAGCCGTATTCGAGTTGAACTTGAGGAAGTTCGCTTGCGTACCTGCGGTTCCGACGCCAAACTGTGCCATGACGACACCGCCGGAATCCGTAAGGCTGAACACAGGGCTTGACGCGCCTGCGACAGAATTTAGGAACGAGACCGACCCGGCACCGCCCGACACCGTTACGGACTGCGTCGATCCGGTTCCCAGCAAAGCCGATCCGCTGACATTCAGCGCCGAAAGTGTCGCCGTGCTGGTAATTGAACCCGTGATCGCGGCGGGAGCGAGCGTGCCTCCTGTCATCGTGCCGAAGAAGGTACTTGGCCCGATCTGGCCCTGATACGTCCCCAATGTCCCCGGCGCCGTGAATGTGAAGGTCGCACCGCCTCCACCATTCGTGCCTACATTCATGATATAATCGCGCGCATCATCGGTAGCCATCGACACGATTGCGGCATTCGAGGCAGAACCGCCGAGAACGACATCATCATACATGTCGAGAACGCCAAGCGTCTCTTGGATGTATGGCACTGTCGTGGTTTGCCCGATCGCGAGCAGCGTCGTGTTTGAGATGTTCGTCACTGCAGCCGACCCGTTCGTCAACACCATCGTCGTGGCCGGGTTGTTCATCGTGAGAGAGCCACCCATGATCGACAATTGGGCGCCAGTGTTCACGATCGCCGCAGAAGCGGAGCCGCTATATGGCAGATAGAGATTGGAGAAATAGAGACGCCCACTTGTGGCTTGAAGGGCCGGGGTTGCCGCGCCGTTCACCACGCCTGCGCCAGGAAGATAGACATTCCCGAATTGGGTCCATTGGGTACTGGAACCGTTTGCGACCAGACCACCTGTCGTATCCATCTGCAATGAATTGAAATGCCCGAATGTCCAATTGCTCGTGAGCGTCCCAGGCTGGGCAAAGCACTGCATGATATTGAAGTCAGCAGCGTCAACGCGGTCAAATTTGAAGCATTGGCCACCGTTGTAGAAGTTTTGCAAGAACGCAGCGCCTCCGCCAAGATATGGTGCGAACATCCCGAATGGCCATGATTCGAAGACACCGATCTGCGCGAAGTTGGCCGTGAGGCCCGCTTGGATTGCAGAGTTGATCGCCCCTACATGCGTCGTGCCGATGCGCCAGCTTTGCGTCGCACCACCGCTGCCGTAGATGCTGTAGCCCTGCCAGACATTGTCCATGTCCACATTATCGATGTAGACGAGTCCGGCGCCACTCGCGTAGATGACAGGCGGATAGATGCACGGCGCCGAGCCCGCCGTCAACGAACACGACCCCAGCGCTACGGCTGCGGACTGCGGCATGGCAGCATGGATCGAATCCCCGACATGAATGCTGCCAGCGGCCACCACAGCGGGACTGAACGTGACGACGTTGCCGACGATATTGGTGATCGTCGTGCTCGCCGTCTGCTGCGGCCACTGGGAGAGCGCGCCAGTCCGCGACGCATCAACGAGGTAGTCGCCGATGGTGAAACCAGCCACCGAGTTGAGCGTTACGCTAGTTCCGCCAGCCGCCACGCCACTGGTAACCACCGTCGTTACCGCATCCGGCGGCTGGTGCTCCTGAATCTTCATGTTCATGACGCAGGGCTGCGTCTGTAACCCAGAGTTCAGCCCATTGCCGTTCAGGATGATGACGCCGTTCTGCCCGGCCTGGAAATCCGTCGAGATATCCAGCGTCGTCGCATTCTGAACGCCCGAGATGCATTGCGAGGTCGGGCCGATGCCTACCGTGATCGGCGATTTGAGGTGGTACGTGCCAGCGGGGAGATTGACGCTGCGAATGATGCCGAAGGATGTCGCCGCGAGCGCCTGATTGATGCCTGGCGCGCTGTCCAGAGCCCCAGTCGGATCGACACTAGAGAACTGCGTCGCATCCACAGCATCGAGCGAGAGCGTGCCGAAGTTGCGCGCGATGCCACCCGTGGCCGGGGGCGTCACCGTCGCGAGCGAAATGTCGGAGTTAAGCGTGCCGCCGTTGACGGTGCCGATAAGGTTGACGGTGCCGCCGGCCGTGCCGACGTTGACGACGGTTGCCCGTGTCGAGGTCATGCCGAGCGAGATGTGGCCGCCTGTGCTGTCTCCCGTCGTTGCCTGCGTGCCAGTCAATGATGCAGTGCTGATATCCGGCGAAAGGACGGAAACCGTAAGTGCGCCCATGCCGACCGGCACCGTCGCCCCGACCACGCCACAGTTGCTCGTGACCGGCACTTCCGCCCAGTTCTGCCCGAACGGATTGCCGCCTGCGACATTGTAGACGCCAGCATTCGTGATCGAAAGTGCGCCGAAGAGCGTGCCACCGCTGCTCACTGTCCCGGCAAGTTGGAATGGCGTGACACCGACGCCGGAAGCATCCGTCAGCGTGCACGACCCAGGCGTGCCGCCGGAGCCGCCATTGTCCACGGTGTTCGTCGAGATGACGAGAGTCTGCGTAACTTGGTACTGGCCGGTCGAGATGTTGCCAGGGCCATAGAGGATGTCGCCCGGGAAAGAGTTGTCCTGCCCGAGCTGCGCATTGATGCTGTCGCCATTGACGGCGATGGAAGGCGTGCCAGTGACGGTAAAATAGCTCGGCGCGATCGTGAGGCCGGATGATGACGGTGCCAGCGTTGTGGCGCCAAGGGCGATCGTGCCCATGCCATCGACGGAGAAGTTTGGCGAAATGAACGGATGGCCGCTTTGCAGCGTGAAATTTGCCCAATGGGCATCGACGAAACTGGTCAGCAGTTCGGGGCGAAACTGGCAGCAGTTGCCTTGCGAACCGACGTTCTGCTGCGGATCTGTGGTGAGAATGACGCCGGAAGGGGGGAGAGGCAGATACGAACCCGGCCCCCCCACAACGAAAGCCTTCTGGATCGTCGGCACCGCTCCATTCTGGACAGCCAGCCGCAACCCATCATTCGTGCGCGTGCCGCCAGTCGTGTGCGAGTTCAGCAGCACCCAGGACTGCTGGATTTCATCAAGCGGCGCGCTGTTGACACCTGGAGGCGCCTGCACGCTCATATCCCATTCGCCGGCTGTCTCCACGAGGATGAAGCCAGTTGCTCCCGGCGTCAGCACCGTCTGACCTGATATGCCGTAAGCAAGCCCGGCCGGGCACGACGTGCCGCCTCCCGTGCTACTTGTGCAATGCGAGTGATTGTATGTCAGGCTGAAATATGCTGGTCCATCCTGCTCCGTCTTATTGAGCATATTGCCGGTATCGAACAGCGTCACGGCAAGCGGGGTGCTGGCACCAAGACCATCTGCCGTGCCAAGGTTTTCCTGGATTTTTAGGACGCCAACACCGCCTGCGCCATGCAGCGTCCCACTATTGTAAAACGTCGTATTGGCATTCAGAGCCATTGTATGCGGAAAAAACGACGTGAGATTACTGGCGCCGCTATCCGAATATGTCTCCACGAATTCATTATATTGCGAAGTCAGTGTCGGAGGCGTATAGGTAGCCCCGCCGAAAGCAATCGTCGGCAACCCAGCCATTGAGAGATTGCCGTTGCGGAAACTGAGCGTCCCGGAAAATCCCAGCCCGTTCGTGCCGTTGACGGCGATCGTCGCGCAGCCTCCCGAGAGGCAGTTCCCCGAGGTGGATGATCCTGGCGTGAGTGTAACGGCGGCTTGTCCGCCGCTTCCGACCGCCACGGCCCCGGTAAACGTGTCCCCAGCCCGGTTGGCTGGCGTGTAGCCAAGGATCGACGCCACCTGCGCCGATGTGATCGTGTTCGTGATCTGCAGCAGGGAGATCGACCCTTGGCCACCCTGCGCGAGCGATGGCCGAAACCCAAGTACGAGGTCGGTCGGTTGCGCTGTGATGATCGGCGATGTCTGGCAGCCCCAGTACGACGGCGACGCGGGGAAACTGCACGGCTGCGCCTTGGCCATCGAGGGCAGCGCGCAAAGAAGCGCCGTCGCAAGGCCCGTGCTGAGCAGCAATCCGTTGCGTGTCATGTGCTGTTCTCTTTTCTTACGGGCCGAGGGTGTAGATCGGATTGCCGAACGGATCGAACATGAGGTTTCCGTACGGGTCGCGAAGCTGCTCCAGGACGATATCGTAATCCTGGTAATAGGGCACCGGGTTGACGAAGCACCGCCCGTTGGAAAACTCATAGATGATCGGTTGCAGAAGACGCCGATAGAAATCCGGATCGGCCTCCTGAACGAGTCCCGTCCAACTGATGATGCGCGTCGGCGGCGGCGAAGGCCATGTCGAGCCGCTCATTGGGGTTCGTCCTTTCTACCGCCGAGTTGGTTGGCGAGCAGCGTCGTTTGCAGCCGCGCCGCGAGGCGGCGCATCAGCACGGGTCCGGGCTTGTCGTTGGCGACGCGCTCCATGAGGACGCGGGCGAGATCGGGATGGAGAAAGGCTTCGCGGCGCAGAGCATTCACCGTATCGATTCCATGTTGCCGCAGCGCGCTCACGACCACGCCACCGACACCGCCAAGCGCTTCGCCGAGGATCGGCAGGTTTAGCGCATGGCCCGCTGCTGTGCCTGCTGCCTCGCCAGCGATGAACGAGAACAGCGACTTGCCATGGCCGCCAAACATCCCCGTCTTGTGGCCTGCAGCCACGTCCGTGGACGTGCGCGAGCCCGGGACGGCCTGCGTGCGTTGTGCCTGCCGCCGGAGGTCCGCCCCAATCATTTCGAAGTTCTGCAGCCCCTGGCCGCCGAACAGGATCTTGAGCGGCTGTTTGTTGCGCTCGATCCATGTGCGGAAGACATTGGCCTTCATGAAATCTTCCGTCTCGGTTGCCGCTGTCGACGAGGAGACTTTCTGATCCAGCCAATCCACCACGGCACGCTTCAATCCCTCGCGCGCATCGGCATTACCCGCAACCGCGCGAGCCAGAGCCGTGAACTTGGTCGGATCATTGGCGGCAAGCGTGCGACTGATCGCCTGCACCGGATCTTGGCCGAGGAAGGATTTGGCAACGCCGTTCTGATAGTCCTTAATTGCCGCTTCATGCTGTGCAACGGTCTGGTCGTAGAATTCCTGCGCTGTCCGCGCATTGGCCAGCTTTGGTGCGAGCGCCTCTCCGCTGGCCGCGTCAAGCTGCTGGATCGCCGGCTGTCGTTGGCGTGCCCATGCGTCGAAGTCGGAGACGTTCATCGCCCCGGTTTTGGGGTCAATGATTCCCGCATGGCGCAATTCGCTGACCAGATAGTCCTTGGCGAGTTCGACAGCGCTAGTATTGCTCCCCGCGGCTTTGATATAGGCGCCCACTGCCGCTGGATCGACATCGCCGCGACGGAAGAATTTTGCAGGAAGCATGAGGTCGGAGGTTTTGCGATTCTTGTTGGCATCAGTTGCCAGTGCTTCGCCGACCGGACCTTGGCGATAAGTCCCCTTATAATCGGCCCATCCCGCCACGGCCGTCTTATATGCCTGCGCGCCTTCTGGCGTTATCCGTTCCTCAAGCGGGGGTCGTCCTGCTCCAGCATTTCGCGCAGAATTTGTAGCTCCCGGAGGCATTGGAAGTCCGCCTTGCGCCGAAATGCCTGCTCCAGTTGGGCCAGACGGACCTTCACCAATTCCCGCGGCAGAATTTTGAGATGAAGCCACAGCTCCATTCTCGGCAGCGGCGCGGTCGCTAATGGCGGAAAGTTCTGTGACAAGGGCTTTCCCGACCGTTGACTGCGGGGCAATTGCGCGGTTGACAGCATCCTGAATGGACTGATCGACGCCGCGCTTGAGGTCAGTTACTTGCCGCATGGCGACGCTTTCGGCGCCTACCTGCGGATCGCCTGCGATCTTTCTGGAAGCTTCGCTGAGCTGGGACCGAATGTCGCGGAAGACATCAAACGGCACGACATCAGGCCACTTGGAAATCGTGGTTGCGATCTTCTCGACAGAGGGATGCAGTTCGGCACCCGTCTCAATCCCTTGGATTGGCCCAACGCTTGCGAGCACTTTTGCTGCTGCATCTTTGGCGGGATTCGCGGCTGCGGTCATATCTCTTGGAACGAGATCGAAGAGGCTGCTGCGAGCGGCTTTCACCGTTGCTTGTTCGGTCGAAAGGCCCTCATGCATCCCCGCGCCATATTCCTCCGTGCGTTGCAGGCCGCCGAGCGGAGGACCGGCAGCAGCGGTGCGGGCAGCCCCCGCAGCGCCCGCTTGCGTCGCCTTCTGCGTCTCCAGCGCGTCCAGCCCGCGCGTGAACATCTGCCCAACGGATTGCGGCGAGGCATTGGTATCCGCCTGTCCCTGGATCGCCGCCAGCCGCGCCGAGTTCTGCTCGGCCTCGCGGGCGATGAACGGCCCGGGATTGGCGACGCGTGCGTCCTTCTCCATGCCGGCAACGCGGGCCAGCGCATCAGGCGCGAGCGGTTCCCCGCCGGGCGTGAAGGCTGCCTGTGCGAGCGTCGGCTTGGAACCGGGGACGAGTTCCTGCGTGTCCTCGGTGGCGCGGAGTTTCGGCAGTAGTCCCGGAACCGCGTTCAGTTCCTCGCCGACCTGGCGCGCCTGGGAGCCGGTGACAGCGACGCCGCCGAGGGATTGCTTGGGGCCGATGCCCATACGGCCCGCGGCATTGGCTGCCGCGCGGCCAACAGAGAGCGCGCCCTCTTGTCCAATCGCTGCTGCACCCCCGCCAATGAGATTGCCAACGATGTTGGCATAGGGCTTGGCCCAATCGGGCGCTACGTCTTCCGCCACCTGCCCCGTGGCGGCACCAGCGGCAACTGGCAAAGCACTCCTAGCGATCGGTGTTTCGCGGAGGGTCTGGCCGACACCGCGCGTAATCGCCGCTGTCGTAGGCGCGAGGAATGGTGCGGCTGCTTCCAGTCCGGCACCTCCGAGCGCCATACCGCCGAGCTGGCCAGGAACCTGCCCAACCGCGCGAGCGACGCGCTCCGGCTCTCCGTGCGGCTGCACCTCGGTCGGAGAAAATCCCCCCGTCGCCCGTGCCAGCGCCCGCGATGCCTCGCCGCCGACGTCCGTGTTGAACTGCGGAATCTGCGTACCCGCCACAGCATTGAGCCCGCGGATGCCGAGATTCGTGACGGCGTTCGCCGCGTTCGGCAGCATCGCGGCGGCGTTCCAGCCACCCTCTGCGAGTCCGGCGCCGAGGTTACGACCGATGCCGCCGAGGGTAGAGCCTTGCTCGGGAGGGGCCTTGATGCCCAACTTCTGCGCGGTCGCAGGATCGATCCACTTCGTCTGCTCGGGCGCGGCGGCGGGGAACTGATCCCAAACGGTGGCTGCCTTCACCGTCTGTGCGACCGCCTTCGGTGCAGCTTCGTCTCCTTCGCCACCAGTCGCCCATGCTGGCAGCGTCGCAGGCGTCATCCGCGCCTGAGATTGTCGCAACGCCGCATCCTGCGCAGCCTGAGGCGCCATCCACTGTTGCTGTTCCGGCGTGGCCGGCGGAAACTGATCCCAGACGCTATTGTCCAGAGGCACCTGCACCTCCTGGAACGACGCGGGGGATGCCGTCGGGCCCGACGAACATGGTCCCTGGGAGCATATTTTTTACCGCCCCGGGCGTGTTGACCCGGATCGGATGCACCTGAGAAATTGCCCGGTCGGCATACATTTTCGGCGTATACTGCGTGTTGAATGCCGTCTCCGCGCCGATCAGGTTCCCTTGGCGCTGCTGCATCCAATTCGTCTCGAAATTCCGCAGATCCACCTCGCGCTGATTCATTTCGCGATAGCCGCCTGAGATGAGTTTGTAACCCTGTGGCGTGTTCTCCGTGCCAGGCGTTGCGGCAGCCGACATGTGAATGATCTGCGCCGCCTCGCGCGAGCCAAGTTGCCGCGCCTGCGCAAACGCAAGCTGGGTTTGAAGCTTATTCGCATCTTCCCACGACGCCACCTTCGTGGGATCGACGGCCGGTGCGATGCCGAGCGGTGTCAGGAGGCCGTTGACCTGCTTCGCGAGCCCGAGGCGGAAATTGTTCCCTGCGCCCGTGACCGACCAGCCGCCGCCGGAATTGAGTGTGGCAATGTTCTGGTCCTGCTGCTCCAACTGGAACAGCGAATTGATCGCGCCTTCGTATTTGGCCTTATTCTCGTTGGCGTACTGATCGGAGAGATGCTTGATTGTCTCTTCCTGTCCCGGCGCCATCTTAACGACGGGGCCTTCCGAGCCGGGTGTGAAGCCGCCAGTTACGGCGACGCCGCCCTGGTCGTTCGGCGCGATGAAGCCGCCGCGTTCTTGGCCGGTCACAGGATCTGTGAACTCGTGGTATTCCGGCTGGCGGTAGATTTCCTTGTTTGTGCGTGGATCGTAGACGCCGGCACGGGTGACGACCGGCTTCTGCCACGAAGCCGCCGCCTCAGCGCCGGCCGTTGCCGCCGCCTTCTGCCCCGCAGTCGCTAGGTCGAAGTACTTCCCTGCTTGCTCCAATTCCACCTTTGCGAGCTCGGGATTTACGAATGCAAATTGGTTCGCGCGCGCGTAATGCTGCTGCGCTTGCGCCATGGCGCCTTGGTCTATGCCATTTTGCAGAACGCTTTGCGACGGGGCCACTCTTCCGATATAGGCTGGAATCGTCGTGCCATTCTCATCGGCAGGACTGTTCTTGCCGCCGCTTTTCAACCAGTTCGCCATGCCTGTCGGGCCGGCTAGATGCATGCCGGCGAGGATTGCCTCATGCGTCATGGGCATGCCGCCGATGGTCTGACCCTCATATTGATCAAGGCCCATCGTCTTCGCCTGCGTCTCCAGATTGCTCGCATGAGCGCGAAACGCAGCATCCTGCGCCTGCGGATTTTGTAGCCAGTCCCCAATCGTCATCGGCTTGTATGGAGCGATGTTGAACGTACCCTTCCATTGATTTTTGGAAAGGTCCTCTCCCGGCGCCGGCTTATAGACGCCAGCATCGGCAAGGTCCGCCGCCCCAAGCTGGTACTTCCCGGCGAAGCCGAGGTTATTCATCGCGGAATAATTGTTGCTGCTCTCGACCTGCCCGAGACGATCGGCGAATGGTGCCGCAGGCGTCGCCTGTCCACCGAACGGCAACGGGACGCTGGTCTGTTGCTGTCCTCCTGGAAGCGATGCGATTTGGGCTTTCGCTAATGCTTGCGCATATGGGAGTTGTGCAGCGGCAACTTGGTTCTGCAGCCCGAGTCCCTGGTTCTGCAGATTCGCCTTCTCCAGTTCCGCCCGCATGAATGGCTGCTTCTGCTGCCATTCCTGATTAGCCAGCACCGCCGGCCCGAGTGCGCCGAGTCCCCCGCCGTATTTCAACTCCCCCATCGGCCCGCGCGCATTGGCGGCAACCGAGAGATTGCCTCCGAAATTGGCTAGATTTGACCAGAAATTCGGCGATTGCCCAAGGAAGTTGCTGTCGTCGGTGCCGCTCATCTACATCATCCGAACGGGTTCGAAGACGGGTTGCCACCGCCTGGCCCAAGCAATGACCCAAGGCCGCCGGCCAGCGACGAGAACGACCCAAGGCCCGAGAGCAGCGGACTCGTGCCGGGAAGCTGGATATTGTTCGTCAGCGAATAGGGATTGTTCGTGATCGAGGACTCCTGCACGCCGAGCATCTGGAACGGATATTGCGTCTGGTTAAGGTATTGCTGATATGCCGTGTTGAGTTGCTGCTGTAGGTTCGTCTGCTGCAACTGGCCGGCATCCTCCAGCGCATTAGCACCCGTCAATCCCATCTGCTGATACTGGCCGGCAAGATTGGCCAACTGGTTGCCGCCCTGCAAGAGCGTATTCTGCTCGTTCAGTCCCAAATTCTGCTGCTGCTGCTGGACGCCCTGCTCCTGCAAACCAAGGTTCTGCTCGCCCTGCGCGGTTGCGAGCGCCGTATTGTACCCCGTGTTTAGTCCCTGCGCCTCGATGCCGGCCATGGTCTGGCCGCCGTAGTAATTGTTGAGTGCATTCTCCACACCCTGCCGTGCATCCCCGAATGCTCCCGCCGAAGTGGCCTGCGCATTCGTCTGGTTCTGCTGGTTATTGAGATTGAGTTGCGCCTGCTGCAACTGCGGCTGCAAGGATTGCTGAATATAGGGCGACATGTATCGCCCTATATTCTCATTGCTTAGCGCCAAGTTCTGATTGAACGGATCGGTGGCATTCGTCGCGCCACCGTTGATCGGATTGGCGTTGATCGCGTTTGTGTCGAGATTCGCAGCATTCGTCAGCGCGGGCGCATACGCCCCGGCCGCGTTCGTTGCCGCTTGAATGCCCTGATTCTGCAGCGATGTCAGGGGCTGGACAAGCTGCCCCTGATATTGCGGGAACGGTTGGGAGGCGAGGTAATTCGCCGTCCCCATGTTCTGCTCGGCCTGGGTCTGCACGTACTGCGGCGGCTGGTTCGTGACCGTCTGCGCAGCCGGAGCACTAGGAGCGCCGCCCATCTACCTCTCCGTCCATCGCAACATGATCCCTTCGAGCTTTGCCTGCGGGAACAATTTCGCCCACCCGGCGCGGCCGATGCATTCGAAGCCACGGCAGCCGTTCACGTCGCGCCATTTCTCCAGTTCCGAGAGAAAGCCATGATGATCCTGCCGGCAGTCCTTGCGTGCTCCGTCCAGCCAGATCCGCACCCAGCAGCCGCGCGGGTAGGTCGCAAACTCCGTGACGATCGCCGCCTCGACGGTCGGTTCCTGCCACTGCACCCAGAGTTGCCCCGCGCCGCCCATGCACAGAAGCCGCGCATCCTCATCCGAATACGTCGGCCGTTCTGCCAGAAGGGGAGCGAAGAGCGGCGAAACCTGAGGCCAGAGACGTGCGATGTTTTCCGGAAAGACGCGGAAGATCATCCCGGCGGCGGATAGAAGTTGTACGGCTGGCCGGTTACGGCTGTGAACGGATTATAATTCGTGAACGTCGGCCGTCCCGGAGCGCCGCTCTGCGGGTTCGGGCCGGCCGGATTATGGTAGGGGATCGAGCCCTGCGGCAGTGACAGGTTCGGCGTGGCTGGTGAGAGCGCCTGTCCAGCGAGGCCGCCCAATGCCGAGCCGGCGCCGCGGAGGGCCATCTGGCCGCCCGTGAGATCGCCACCGCCGCCGCCGCCGAAGATGCTGCCAAGTCCCCCGCCGCCTCCGATCGTCCCCGGGTTCGGGCCCGGCGGATTGACGCCGCTTGGCTGTGCGCCGGCCAGCATGGAGCCCCCAAGTCCTGTGCTCGCCCCCGGATTGCCTTGGATACCGTACTGCGTCGCAAGTGTGGCGTTCGCCGGATTGCCAAATGGTGTCGTGGTCGGAGAGGCAAAGTTTGAGGCATCCGTTGTCGGCGTAGACGACCCGCCGCCAAGCCCTCCCGCCAGCGCATTCCCCGCGGCACTCCCAAGGCCGGCCGTCAGCGCCTGCCCGGTATTGCCGCCACCGAGGAGAGATCCGGCCGCCGAGCCGATGCCGCCCCCGATCGAAGACGCGGCGCCAGCCCCGAGAGTATCGGCAAGCCCCAGCGGCCCGAGGAGTTCCGGCGCAGCAATGGCCCCCCCGATGCCGAGCAGCATCGGCAGGATTGAGGAGAAAATGCCGTTATGCTCCTCGACGCCGGTCTGCGGGTTGTGGGGCGCGGCAGGACTGCCGACGATCATGGAGCGCGGATCGACGCCGGCCTGCTGGAATGCCTGCATGATCGTCTGCATGAGCTGCGGCGGCAGCATGCGCGGATTGATGACGATCTCACCCGGGGTGAGATGTCCTAGCACCGTGTCTCCGAACCGACCCATCGACGCCGCTTCCTGCGGTCGCAGCCCCATCTGCTGGCCCTGTGGCGCGCCCATTGCGCCGGGCTGCGCCTGCGCCGCGCGGCCGAACGCTGCAAGCCCTGGCGACGCGCCCTGCGGCGGCGGGATGGGCGCAGGAGGAGGGCCTTGGGGGCGTTGCATCTGTTGCGGCGGCATCTGCCCCTGCGGCATAGCCTGGCGCTGCTGCTGCAGCCGTTGCATGAGCATGGCCGCGAGTTGCGGAGGGATCTGCGGCTGGCCCTGAGGCTGCGCCTGCGGCTGCATCATCGCGCCGGACATGGTGTCTTCCTATTCATTGCTCTGCCGTGTCACGGTCGGCGACACGATGCCCTTATTCGTCAGCGCGGTCACAAACGTTGCCACATAGTTCGCCACGTCCGCGAGCGTGGATGTCCCCGTGATCACGGTGTTGGTCGTGAAGTTGGACGCCAGCAACTGCTGCCCGGCGGGCGCCGACTGCACGCGCGAATAATCCTCCAGCAGCCGCTTTGCCGAGCGAATCCAAATGCACACATCCCGCAGCGTGGCCTTCTCCGGATCAGGCGCGCCCGGCAGGATGAGCCGCTGGATAGTCACTTGCGCGCACTCTGCGGCGTGATCTCGGCGCGCAGCATGCCGAGGCGGAAGGTCGCGCCGGGTGTCGAGGTAAAGTTGAGGTTGAACATCTTCCCATCGTCGCGCACGTCAATGCGCTCGCTCGTGCTGGTCAGCGCCGCCTGCGCGTCCACCGTCGGCACGTCCTGCGGATAGTAGGCTGATCCGAACGCAAAATCGATCGTGCCGCTGATATGCGACATGTCCACTACCAACCCCGTAATGGCGATATTCACGTCTCCGTTCTGCACGTCCATGAACGAGCCGAGCAGATTGACCGTCGCGCCCTCGGCGAAGGTCGATCCGATTTCCTGCTGGTACATCGAGCCGGTGATGTCGATGGAATAGGGGTTTGTCAGTAAATCCGCATCTGTCCACGCCGTGCGCGAAATCCCCTCGCCAGGGTCCGGCACCGACCAGCATGCCTGATCGATCTGGTAGATGGCGTGGCGATCGATCTCGTTGCTGAGACTCGACACGTCGAAAAACCAGATCTCGTTTTTGAGCTTGTTGGAGCCTGCGATAGCCTTGTTGAAATATGTCTTGTTCGGTCCCGCTTCTGGGTTCGTGTTCGGACTGCCGAAGATGAAATCGTGGATGTCGTCCTGTGGCAGCCGCACGACGCTGCCATTATACGACCAGAACGCCGAGGTGTCGCGCCAGTAGGCCGCTTCACCCATCTCGCACACCGCCCATTGCGAGCAGCATCCCGCATTGTCGGCGATCCGAGGCGTCGAATAGATTTCGTTGTCTCCAGTGTAGGACATCAGGAACGCGCTTTTGTCGGTAAACGCGAGACTGATGCCGTTCACCACCGGAATGCCGGCTGTGAAGTAGGCGCCTCCGATCAGATTGCGTCCTGAGTTCGCCGTGTTGTTCGGTAGCGATGTCCATTGCGTCGGCACCGCCTGGTCGCACCACGCCATCTGCAGCGGGCTCGACGAGGTGCCTAGCGCCACGATGAATCGCTCCGGCGTCACGAAATGCGCATTTACCTTCGTCGGCGCATTGGCGATCGGATAGGCCGTGCCACCGGCCACAGGATCGTAGAAGTAAAGCGTATCTCCTGTGTTACATACCGACATCAGGCCGCCATAGGGCGCCAGTGTCCACCCGGGCTGCAGATAGGAAGGATTGTTGGCGTTCGACACGTTGAACGTCACGACCACCGCGCTGCCGCCGCCAGTCGCGCCGCTAAGTGCCGGAATGGTCGAATGCACCTGCACGATGTTGAGGCTCGCGGCCGTGACCGCGTAGGCGCCGTTCAGCAGAATCCCGCCCACCGACGATGCGCCAGAGATGTAGATGATATCGCCGACATTCGGAATGTAGGAGAATGGCACCGCGATTGAGACCGTCTGCGAGCCGCCGATGGTCGTAATCGGGTTCGAGGATAGCGTCGTACGCGGCAGGTTGAGCGTCGAGGTTGCGGCGCCCGAGGTACCAGAGGTCGCAGCAGTCGGCGACGTGACCGTGAAGTTGCCAGAGCCGATAGCCGTCACCGGAACCCAGCCGTTGAGTTGAATGCCTCCCACGGGCGTTGCCATGGAGATGAACACCCAATCGCCGACCGCGACCGGGCTGCCGTTGGTCACCACCACCGACGTGGAGTTGTTCGTCGTCGTGTAGGTAATTGACCCTCCGCCCATCGTCAGCGTCGTGAGCGGCGTCACCTCCGTCGTCGTCGTGCCATCCCAGACATAGAGCCCGTTGGCCGTGCCGACCATAGTGCGGATCTTGTTGTCCACGCCGAGCCACTGCTTCATCGAGCGCGCGATGGCGCGGATGCCCGCGAAGTTCGTCTTGACATCGCCAGCAAGCTGTTCCGGCCAGCCGTCGGTAAACCGGATATTGTTCGTCGTCGTCCAGCGCCCGCGGGCCATGCGCTCGGCATTGAAGGACAGCGTCTTGCCGGCGGCATAGGCGCTCTGGTTCTTGGTGACGCCAGGCTCGAAGAAGATCGGCGTGAGTGCCATCAGTACGGCCACCCTGTATCCGTCGACAGACCCGTACCGTCGATCCAGCCACCGCCGATGGCACGCCGCGCGCGGTCGCTGTTGGCCTGAACCTTGTTCAGTTCGTCCATCGCCGCTTGCTCATAGTAAGTGCGATCGAACTGCCCCTGTCCGATCTCCTTCGTCCATTCGCACGCATGCATCATGATCACGACGCGCATCAGCCGCGTGCAGTTGTTTGTGAGGAAGTTCGTCGGGTTGCCGCTGCTCAGTCGCGCTGGCATCTGGTAATAGAGCAGCGAGTACGGGTACGCTTGATCTGGGACGCTGTCAAAGTTGAAGTTGGTGTTGTCGAACGAGTAGCGCCACGGCTGTTGCGGCACGAGGTTGCCGTTGCCATCGTATTGCCACGCCGCCATCACCTCCTGCGGCGTCACTTGCCGGATGACGCGGCGGTTCACGCCCGTAATCAGAAAAAAATCCGGTTCCAGCATGTCGGACGGATAGGCCAGCGAAAGTGTTGTTGTCGGTAGCGTTCCGATCACGGCAGGCGGCATCATCCGCCAGTGGCGCAGGCGCTGATAGATCCAGTCTTGCGTTTCGTCCACGATCGTTGGAGCGGAAACGGAAATCCTTCCGTCATTGCACCAATCTGCAATGGAGCCAGGAGTGCCCTTATTGGCAACGAGTGTGTTGTAGTCCAAGTCAATCGTCCTCGTTCAGCCGATCCGGAACCGCGATCTGCACCGGCCCGAACGACTCGTGCTGGCATAGCCAGCCCAGCGCGAAGTCGCCGCGCACATAATGCGCGCGGTCGAGCTCCGCGATGATGCGCTCGTCGGACGCCTTGCCACGCTCCACGAAGATCATCGGCCGGAAGCGTTCGATGATCTGCCGCGCCCCACGGAGTGCCTCGGCCTCCATGCCCTCCACGTCGATCTTGATGAAATCGCAGCGCGTCAACCCGAGATCATCAATCGCGATCATTGGCGTGCGGATCGTCAGCTTCTCATAATCGATCGGCTGCCCGATGTCCTCCGTCTTGCCGTCGGCGCGTGGCCGGAGCTCGAAAGAGCCGAGCGAGCCGGCCTTTGAGTAGTCGATCTCCGGTATGCTCATCGTGCCACTGCGGTTTGCGATGGCACCGTAGAAGGCCGTCACGTTGAACAGGTTGTTGAGCGCGATGTTGCCGCAGAGTGCATAGAATAGCCGCAACTGCGCCTCGACTGCGACGACGCTGCCCCACTTCGTCATCGCCCGCGCCATGACCGTCGTCATGATGCCGATGTTCGCGCCGCAGTCCACCACCACCACGCCGTTGCCGTTGCGCTTGCGCAAGCCGCGCAGCATCTCGACGACAATCTCCATCTCCTTCGCGTCGCATTCCCCGGTGTAGAGCACCTGAAACCCGACGCCGAAGCCGTAGTCTTCCTCGATTTCCTTCATGTCGAGATGGGAGACGATGAACGTGCCCTGGTTTGTGGCGGCGAGGACGAAGGGAAGGGAGCGCTGGGGAGGCATTAGTCGGCGGCCTCGGCCACGATCTTCTTCTCCCTCTCCACCCGCGCCAGCACCTTCCCGATTACGTCCAGCATCAGCTTCGGCGCTACCCCCGACGCGCACAGCGCCGCTTTCGTCTCCGCATGCTGGTTGCAACGCGACCAATCGTAATGCAGCCGATGGCATGGATAGCACGGCGCCATCTCGGGATCAGGCTGCAGCACAAGCGTCCGCTTCCAGTGCTTCGTGAGGTTCTCGTGCGATGAGTGCGAAAGGTAGATGACCTTCCACACATTCTCAAAGGCCATTGCGTTGAGGATGCCTGTTTCGGGACCGACAACCACGTCCGCCATCAGCCCGAAGGTGAGACTCTCCCGCACCGTCTGCTGGCCGCAGAGCCCGTGCAGCCGAGATGTGTCGAAGCCGTCCGCACGGATGCGTTTCAGCAGCCCTTCCTGAATCGGCAGGCTTTGGATCTTGTCGCCGCAGAGCACGACATGGACATCGCCGCGCTCCATCAGCCACGCAATGACGGCTTGCGGATAACCGTAGATCTTGTGGGGACTCGATCCATTGATCGCCCAATAGACCACGTACCCATCCATCGTGTCTCGGAGCGCCCGGGCCGAGGCCAGTTCCTCGGCGGTCGGATAGAATTTCGGCGCGAAATCATGCGGAACACCCGCCAGGTCATGCGTGCGTTCCAGGTAGTTGACGGTCCCCATCACCTTGCGCCGCACCAGCGGCGGCATCATGTCCTCGCGCCGTGTCGGCAGCGCCAGCAGCGATCCCTCGATGCTTTCGCAAAGATTGATGAACAGGTCATAGCGCTGCGACAGCGCATGCCAGTAGGGGCCGAGCTGCTCGTTGGGCACGTAGCCCGTCGCCTGGATCACCCACTCGTCGATGTGCGGGTCATGCCGCAGGATGTCCTGACCGCTTGGCGTGGTATTGTAAGTGACGTGGTAGCCCTGCGCCTTGAGCGCCGGCAGGATGGACGATGCGATGATCTGGTCGCCGATGGCGCCGTACCGCACGATGATGGCGCGTTTCTTGCCGTCTGGGTTGCGTTGCCAGAGATTTTCTGACCAACCAGCCTCCGTCTTACGCGCGACGATGAACAGGCTGTATTCGTCGCGTTCTTCGCGTTCCTCGGATTCGATGAGTTCCCAGCCAAGGCCCGTCATCCCACGCAGGATCTTATCGATCTCCCCCGGAAAGATATCCCACTGATGCGCCGTGTTCGCGCCTTCTTCCCCGATACGCGGATAGAGATTGGCGCTCGGCACATAGAGCACGAGATACCCGCCGACCTTGAGCACGCGCGCCCATTCCGCCAGCACAGCCGGCACGCGTTCGCGCTCGATGTCCTCCAGCGCATGCGACGAGAACACCGCGTCCATCGTCCCGTCCTGGAACAGCGACAGGTCGGTGATGTCGCCGCGGATGCCCTGTGTGTTTTCTCCGAACGCCGAGCCGTTGTCGATGCCGATCACATTCGGCCAGACGGGCGCCATACCGCAGCCGAGATCGAGGACGCGACCTTGCAGGTAGTGGATGGCTGCCGCGGCAATTTTTGCCGATTCGAAGCCCTTGGATGTCTCGACCGACCAGACCACTATCGCTGCCCCCGCAGAAACTTCTTCGCCGCTTCAACGCCATGCCACGTCTCGCCGTAGCTCTCGACCAGCGCCCGCAAGGCATTCCCGTCCATGGCCTTGAGTTCATCCTCCGCCGCTTCCTGGGGAACCGGCTCTTCCTCCACCTCCATCGCATCGAGCGGCTCGCCGTGCATGTTATAGGCGATGCCGTCCTGTTCGAGCGTCGTCGCAGGACCGCCATAGGTCGTGGCATAGTCCCGTGAGAAGTCGAGGCGGCGATTGCTCGCCGCCCCCTGCTTGAGTGCCAGCGCCATCAGTCGCGCTCTCCGATCACCCGTCCATACGTGCAGTACCCCCGGAGCAAGTCAGCCTTCGATACGTCGGTCCCGCCATCCGAGAGCGTCGTGTCAAGCGGATAGCCCGGATCGTAGGACGCGTCGGCCACGCGGCAGGCCATGCCTTGGCCTCCGCGCATGTCGATGGGACGCTCGCCCTCCACGTCGCCTCCCTGTGGCCGCCCCGGCGGGCAGCACATGGAGTCTTCCCGTTCCTCGCGCCGGCTCATTCGCGAGCCTCCCGACGCGAGCGTGCCGGCGCTGGAGGCGCCGCGGGCTTCTCGCGCCCGGCCTCCATCGCCGATTTGGCCCGCGGGCGCGTGCTGATCTCGTCGCGCTCCACTTCGTCCTCGGGACCGCCATGAGCGGACAGATGACCCTTCTCGCCGGTCACATAGCCGCCATCACCGAACTGCATCGTGTACGGATCCCAGTCCGGGCCGCCGCTGTCGTCCCGCGCAATCAGCTCATCATCGGGAATCAGCTTCGGCTTGATGTAGGCGGCATCTCCGCCGGCCCGGTAGCCATCCTGGTTGCGGAGGCTTCTCCGCTCTTCGCGTGCCATTCTAGCCCCTTTCGGTTGGAATACGCGGCCGGGTCAGAAACCCGCGCGCTTCCCGGTTGCGGGAGCGGAACTCCCAATCGCGCTTCAGACGATCGGCATTCCCCAAGTCCTCATCGGGATGCCGCGGCTGGCTGCTGCGCTCGACGTAGTTGCCCTTGTCATAAGCCGGATCTTCCGTGATGCCAGGGTCGCAATATCCCCGGATCACGTCCGCTTCGTCGATCCCGAACCCGTGCGCCTGGCGTTCGATGGCGGGGTTGTACCCGCCATCATACTCGGTTACGACCCCGCGGGGATTCGGGTACTGCTTGTCGTCGGACGTGTAGCTGCCCAGCAGGCCTTTGTCCCCGTAGCCGCGGTTGCCGCGATCGCCGCGCGGCACCTGTCGGAAGGTGCTCCGCTCCTCGTCCCGTTCGATCGGGCCGAAGATCGGAATCTGGCCGATGAACGCAACCATCACGGATTCCCCGAGAACGTCGCTGCCGGATCAACGTGCGCTTCGAAGATGATCACCTCCTGGCCCGCTGCATCCGCGCCCGACACCACGCCGAACGTCGAACCCGCCGCAAGCGTCAGATTCAGGTCGGCAATGTTCACGATCGAGCCGACCGCGAGGGCCGACGTGATCGTGTATTTGCCGATCGATGTGGTGCCGCTGTAGTACGTATACGTGCCGGCGGCCGTGCTGACTTTCGTCACCAGCACGCTCGCCGAACGCAGCCGCATCGCCGACACGCCGGAAGGGGGCGCGTAGGCATAGTACGTCGTCGTCGCAGCCCCACCGATCAGCGGCGATGTGATCGACATCCGCTGCAGGTAGGCGGGGTGGCCATAGTCGCCTTGTGCCGTTGCCATGTCCGTGTCCCCTTATGCCGCGCTCGCCCACTGCACGATACGGGCCTGCTTGGCCTGTGTCTGCGTGAGGGCAAACCCACCCAAATAGTTGATATTGTTCACTAAAGCTCGCTAGGCTCTAGCCGCCGTTGCCAGCAGCTCATGGTTTCCCATGAGTCCAGACCATATCATCACCGGTTGCCCAGTGCTGTGCGCTTCCGGCCGCTTGGCCGTACTCCCCGAAGGGATGGTCGTTGCTCCTTCCCTCTTGCGAGGGCTCGGATCAGGATTGCCGGCGGCCTTACCCGCTGCGGTGTTCCCTGAGTTCACACAGTTTATAACGCGAGGCCTACTTAGGTTAACCACGCGATACCTTTGTTCCGACCATAGTCGGATGGGATAGCCTGTTTATTCACCGCTCTTCGCTGCGTAGCGGCCGTGCTTGAAGTTTCCGTGCCGTGTATTCGTCGGGCCGCCGGCAGCTTGCCTGCGGATTCCTTTGACGATCCGTCCCACCTGAGCCCGGGACAGGCCGAACATCTTCGCGACCACATATTGCTGGTGCCCGTTCGCGACGAAGTGGCGGATTTCTGCCACGGTCTCGTCGGTCACTTTGCATTGGCCGTTTCGTTCGCCGGGGCAATGCCGGTCCTTGGCAACCATATCGGCCAAGTTATCGGCATGCGTTCCGAGGAACAGATGTTTCGGGCGCACACATGCATGGTTATCGCAGGTATGGCAGACTTCCAACCCACGAGGAATGACGCCTTTGGCGAGAAGGTAGGAAACGCGATGAGCATACACTGGCATGGAACCCCATACCGCATGCACCCTCAACTGTCCGTATCCGTGACTCTTGCCTTTGGTCCATTCCCAGCAATCGTCGTCCTCCTCTGACGATCTGCTGAAACCAGATTCAAACACCTCAAGCACCGCTGCGGCTTTCACCGCAGATTGGACTATATCTTCACCCCAGATCGCTTTGGGGGCTGGGCGCTTCCGCGGGGCTTCCCGCGTACTCGCTTGCGCGATAGTCTCTGAACCTTCCGGCATATCCGAACCGGCTTGGCTGCTGATTGCCATATCGTGATTACCTCCGAAGACTGAGGCAACTTACCACGACTTAGGGTTTCCAGCAATTCACCCAGTGAATTCCCTAGCTCGAAGGCTAGGCTGCGAGGCGCCATCCACCACGCATCTCTTCAGGCACGACCAGTGCTTCGGCGACCGTGTCTTCCATAATCTTCGCGCCGGATCGCAACTCCGACACCGCTTTCGCTGCTTACGGTTTCCCGTAAGATGGGACTATATCATGATCTCTGCGGAACGTCCACGGAGACCCTTCGCGCTTCGGGGGAGCATTCCCCCTACGGCCTTTCGGCCTAGTCTCTGGACCTTCCCCTTGCGGGGCTTGGCTGCTGATTGGCATAGGCCCGGTCAAAGCCCTTAGCTTTCCAGCAATTCACGAAGTTTTCAGTGCATCGTCGCCGATGCATGCGGCAAAGTTTTACCGAAGAAGAAAGCATTATCGCTTAGTCCATTCGTCCAGGCCGTAAAGTTAGTCGCGACCTGATAGGCACCGGAGCCGTAGTTTCCTTTCGGCACGTTCGTCTGTTCGATGAACCGCACGCCTTCGAACTTGCCGATTTCGCCGTTGTAGATCATCTGGAAGCCTTCGTCGCGGTATTGGTAGACGCTTTCCAGATCGTTCTTGACAGGACGCCACGTCGACGGCCACGCAATTCCGAAATACTCATCCCCTGCATACGGGGGTATGTTCCTTTCTTTCATTGCGTCCACGATACTTTTGATATGGTTCTTGCGAAGATTGACGTTGTTCGTCGAGGTCGCAGTCCCATTGGTCGTCAGCGTGATCAGCGTCGTGTCGGTGCCGGCGGATGCCACCACCTTGAGCGGGGTGCTGTAGAACTGGTACCATGCTTGGCTGTCGAGGGCCTTTTTGGCGTCGTTCTTGAGCACTTTGTTGATTATTTCCTGTACTGGATGTTTGGACAAGTTGTCCAAGAAGCCAGTGTAAGGAACGGCGTTGCCCAACTCAAGAACAGTTCCAGTTCCTTGAGCTATCGTGAAATTCGTTTGGGGCAGCGTCGAAGTCTCGGTAAGCGTCGTGCCTCCTGTTGCTACGTCGTTGTAGACGTTCCAGGTGAACAACTGCGTCATGTTCATGCAGGATCGCTAATCCTGCACCGCTTTTAGCAGCTCACGGTTTCCCGCGAGACCAGATCATATCATGACCCCATGAGGGCCCGGTGCGCTTCGGGGCGCTTGCCCCTACTCCCTTCCGGGATGATCGTTGAACCACTCGCCTGTCGGCCAAATGGCTGCTGATTGCCCAATCCTCACACTTTTCAGGCCATCGCGGCCGCCGTTGCCGGCCACGCTGTGGCAGTGAGGCTCTAAGGGTTTCCCAGCAATTCACACCGTTTGCACCGTGTCTTTCAACGCGGTGGGGCTAGATGTTAACCCTTGTGAAGTCCCTTGTCGGTGAAGTCTTTCGCATCCGTTGCTGTTACTTCGCCGCGTCACCTACGCGGGTCCAGACCCTTCCGGGCGGGGCGGCATTTCTGCCGCCCTCTCATACTCTCGCATGAGACCAGAGCACATCATGGCGCGATCGGTTCGAGCGCTTTGCGTGCGCTCTTGCCTCTCTCACCTCTCGCGTATGCTCGTTGAGGAACTCGGCGAGGCGATCGACTGTCTTGGATTTGGTAAGCCGTAGGAACTCCAGGATCAGATCGACGTCTGCTTGCGTGTAGCACGTATTGTTGCGCTTTCCCTCGGTGCGGGAGCGCTCCATGCGGAGTTCGATCAGCCGAAGGAGGATCTTCCCTCTCTCGACCTTCTCTGTGCTGGCCAGCCTCGGCAGCATGATCGTCAGGAAGCGTTGCAGGTTGGTTGTCGTCGAAACGTGGATGAGTTTGATCATCCGGCCCGTCTCGCAGCCATACCGCTTGCTGACTTGCTGCTGCACGTGGAAGCCAACTCCGATTTCCTGCATCGTAGTGATGATCCGCTCGACGATTCCCTCGTCGGTATTGCCGATCGTCGCACGCGCCTGAAGCCGGAACCCTCCGCGCTTTCGCTGCGGGAACACCATGAGAGCGATACAGCCCTCGCCGTCCATGATGCCTGCAAGCCACGAAAGCCTAGCTACTAAGCCGATTTCCTGCTGGTTGTCTGTATTCACCGGATTGTTCCTTATCAGGACCGGGACCTTACCAGATGTTCCAGCATATAGCGAGATTTTAGTTCTGCCTTGCGATGTTAACAGAACTGGCGAAACTTGCAGAGCGGCTGCACCGCCGTCCGCAAAATATCTGACAATTCGAGACTGTACATGTAGCCGCCAAGACTATTGACGGCCCAGAGTTGGCCAGCCATTACTTAGCCCTTTATCTCATAGGCGCCAGTCCCCTCGCCTTCCGCATCTGCTCGACAATCTCCGAACTGGTCGGATACTGCCGGGTCGGTGCTGAGACGGCGCGACGATCGGCGGCCTGTGGGAGCGATGGAGCCGCACGCTTGCGTTCCAGCCGCGAGGGCTGCGCTGCCTGTGGGGCGGGTGTACCGTCCGGTGCCGGCTGAGACTGCGGTGGGACGAGACCGAGCTCGTCGCGCACGGTGCGTGCAGCCTCCCGATACAAATCCAGGTCGGATCGGAATACGCCCATCGCCGCGTCGCGCTTGCGCAGGTCGCCGAGGGCGAGCGCTGCAAGCTGGGAGCGGCGGTTATGGGCGGGTGTGAAGTCGTCGGGGCTGCCGAAGATCTCGGGGAACTCGGCGCCGACGGTCGCGAGGTTGTTCTGCAGGTCGATAGCCTGCCGCGTCTGCTGGACGGCGGCGCGGATGATGGCGTTGGGATCGACCTGCGGCGTGGGAGCGACGCGGGAGACCGCCGTCTCAACGATACGCTGGATGGCCTTGGCGTTGGTTGTCTCATCGCCGTAGACGAGATCGCGCGCAAGGGCCTTAGCCTCGTCTTCGGCGAGGATCGGGCCGCGGGGTGGGGGCTGCGGGACGGGCGGGGGCGTCTGACGGGGCTGCGTCTGCTGCCGCTGGAACTCCTGCACTGCCTTGCGGGCCACCAACCCATCGCGAGCGAGCTGGGCGGCCTGCTCGGGCGTGAAGTGGATGCCGTCGATGACGATGGTCTGCGGGGCTGCTGGTGTAGGCTTCGGTGGCTCAACCGCAGGCTTGGGGGCATCTGCGGGAGCTGCCGTTTCCAGCGCCCTCCGCGCCTCTTCTGTCGCGCGCTCTTCGGCCGCTGCGGCTTCTTCGGGGTCTGGCGTCGTCGCTTCCTGACCGTAGGCCAGTTCCAGCGCCCGGGCGCGCTCGCGGTTCTCGACGATCGACATCATCGCCTGTTCGCGCGCGGAAAGCTGGCGCTCGGCGGGGGCTTCGGTTGTCTCGGCCGGCGGCGCAGGCGGCAGGGTCGTGTCGGGAGGCAATTCCAGGACGGTGTCACTCATTCGGCAGTTTCCTCAACGTCTCGCGCAGAATGAACCAATGGTTCTGAATGCCGCGCTTTGCATTCCCGATCTGTTCGGCGTCGGCCATGTCAGGGAAGTGCGGCGCAGAAAGCTTGATGACGCATTCCTTAATGATATCCATCGCCTCTTCGAGATTCTGACGCTCCGTTCGCGTCTCACTCATGTTCAGCGCGCTCGCTCATCTGTTCCGCCAGCAAGTCCGTCTCGGCAGCCGCTGCCGACTGGCGTACGGCCTCAATCGTCCGTATCGCCTTCACACTGCGATAGACCCGCGCCTGCAGGTCCATGATCACTCGATGATCGCCAAGATCGGCCTCCGCGAACTCCAGCAGCGCCAGTTCCGCGTCGCGCTTGTACGCCGCGTAGATGACCGCCAGCGGACGGCTCTCGCGCAGTTCCGCCTCGAAATCGATGCCGAGGCGGACGGCTTGTAGGCGCGCATCGTTGGCGATCTGTTCGGAGAGGCGTGCGTCGGGGGTCACAACCGTTCGTTCACAAAATCAATAATGCACCGCCGCAACTCATCCTCGGAGAAATCCCCGCCTTCGCCCGACGGCCGATAGATGCGAATCTTGCCCATGCCGAGGTCGGTCATGATGACGCGGCCGGGGCCGTCGCCAAGGACCATGCGCGGTGCAAGGATGGGAATGTCAGGCGGGAACATGCGGCGCCCCCTGCGGCTTTCCAACCACCACCGGCTGCGGATGCATGGCCTCATGCTGCCGCGCCACATGCTGCCCGAACAGATCGGCAGTATGGCCCAGCAGCGCGCGGAATGTCTCGGCTTTCTCGCTCATCTGCGTGCGCTGCATTTCCAACTGGTCGCTCCTGGCATCCGCCTGTGCCGCGATCTGCCTCTCCTGGATCTTGCCCTGTGCCGCGATCTGGGCTGCCTGTACGCGTGCCTGCGCTGTTTGCTGGGCAATCTGCGGGTTTTGGCCGCCTTTCTCTCCCTGCTGCATCGCCTGGATCGCCTTCTGGAAGTCGAACCCAGGCACCACGAACCGATCGCCATCCTTGTAGCCTGCCAGCGCGAACACCTCGTGCAGTACTTCCTCGAAGTTGATGCCCTGCGCCAGCACGGGCCCGAAGAACTTCTGCAGGGATTCAGCTGCCATCAGGAAGTTGCGCATCTTGATCGCCGGGTTGGTCGCGCCGATCCCGACATTCACCTTGACCGTCGCGTCCTCATCCAGCAACGCATCGGTGACAGCCGAGATGCCGTACTTTTGCTCGATCTTGGCGCGTTTGCCGCAGATGGCGAGCACCGTCTGGTCTGTCTCATAGGCCCGGATCAGATGCACCAACTGCCGCAACAATGGCTCAACGAAACTCTCGGCGAATACCCGCAGTTCGTACTCGTTCATCCCGGACGCCTGCCCCGACATCAGGTGCATGCCAGTCGCCGACTGTTCCTGGATCTGGGTCGATTGGACGGATGAGTTCGAGAAATCCCCCACCAGTTCGTCAAAGTCGAGATTGATCCGATCCTGTTCGGCGTATGCCGCTTGCGATGGCTCCGGCGGACGGTCCCACACGATGTCCGTCTGCGGGTCCTTGGTGACGACGACCTTCCCAGGGATGAACGTCCGCACGTCCACGACCTCGATGCCGACGCCCTGCTTGATGAACTGCCGCGGCATCAGCGACATTTTCATCTGATCAAAGCGCAGGTTCCAGTCGTCATTCGTCGCCCGCTGCAGATCGCGCACGAGCTCGATCTTGCTCGCTGGGTATGTCTTGTGCGTCTCCACCACCACGAAGCCGATCGTGAATGGCCGCATGCCGTGGAGGTAGACTTCCTCCAATGGCCGCGGATTGGTCAGCATCGCCGCCTGCCGGCCAAGCGTGTAGAAATGCCAGTCCCGTCCGCCCCAGCGGATGATGTTCTCGTGCACCCAGACGATATCGAAGTCCTTGGGCTTCCACGCGTCGTGGTCCTTGCCCGGCACGCGTCCCGGCTCGCGTGCCCGTCGCGTTGTGTCATCGTCGATGTCCGTCGCCGATCGCATGGCGGAGTCCGGCATCGGGAACCACTCGCCCTTGTCCATCATCTCGCGCACGTCGGAGACATACATTGCGATCTGATAGATGAGGTAGGGCGATGCTTCGACGACATTGCGCCAGTCAGCGCCGGGTTCGAAGCGGATATTTTCCATCGGGATCAGGTCGACAACGGGCTTGTCGTGGACCTTCTCAATGTCGTCCTCTTCGCGGATCTGGATCTGGCCATCCGCGCCGCGCAGCATCGCGCCCGTGTGGGGGTCGATCGCCGGCACGATCCGCGGGCCATGGTTGACCTCCTCGTACTTCCAGTAGGCTTTCGCCGCACACAAACCCATGACCTCGCCATCCTGGCGCGCACCGACCAGGGTGAGGAACCACGGAATACCGCCCTCGCCCGTCGGCTTGGTCAGGCGGTATTGGAGCAGTTCTTGAAGGACGGCGGCGCTTGCGACCTGTTCCTTGTTATCCTCGTCAGCGGGCTGGATGTTGACGACGTCCTCGTTAGAAAAGAACGCCGCCGCCGTCTGCGCCTCCGACTTCCGCACCATGGCTCTCGACTTCGGCCGGAACAGCGTCGTGCGATGGCCGTATTCGCGCGAGTAGTACTTGCTGTCGATCGAATGCAAGGATTGGAAGGCGCGGAGGCTTTCGGTCCAGCGGGCGCGTTTGCCACTGTTGACCCAGTTGGTTGACGCTTCGTAGCAGTCGCGCGCGAGCTTCTGTCCTTCCTCGGGGGAAAGATAGCCACGGCGCGCGCCTCGATCGCCAGGAGCATCGGGTTCCCACCCTCCCGGACCATCCTGGATAGAGGGAGGCGTGAGTTCGCCGTCAGGCATTTGCCACCGTCACAGCCACCCCACAACAAATACCCCATCCCCTGGAATCTCGGTCATCAGCACCAACCCCGTCGCCGAGAAAATGCCCGTCGGATCGCCGTCCGTGTCCTTCAATCCGCTACCGTCCACATAATTGGTCGGCCACAGATTGTTCATGAGCATGGTCGTGCCAGGCGAGGTCGCGTCGTTGAACCAAAAGTCGTTGAGGTACGGCTGCGTGGTCACCGAAAACGAGGTAATCGTCGCGGTTCCCAACACGACCAGACTTTGACCTGTGAATGTCCCGGAACCAGCCATGTCAGCCTCCTGCGTGAAAGGCTGTGCTAGGCCCCGCCCACCGTCGCCGTGCCTGTCGTCTGCACCGTGACGCCAACCCTGCACACGAGCCCGACGGGCGTTGCCGGGCCGCCGTACTTGAAGCCGCCCGGCGTCACGTAATCGGACGGCCAGATGCAGTTCGAGAGCTCAGCATCCCCGGGCGATGCACAGTCATGCACGCTCGCCGGAACCGTCGTTGGCGTCACCGTGTGCGAGAAACTGGTGATCGTCGCGGTGCCGGTCACGATCGTCGATTTCGGACCTTTGGTCGTGCCATTCCAGGCCATTAGTGTCGGCTCCTTTCCACAATCCCCTCCAGCCGCACGCCATGCTCGATCGCCAACATGCGCCAGCGCTCAGGCGCTCGATCCCGCGGGAGCCCATAGCGCTCGAGGATCTCGCCGCCAGCCTGCATCACGCGCTGATGCGCACCTGGCGCCATGAGCGTCGCCAAGTGCAGCAGGTAGCCGTACCCATTCACGTCCGGATCATCCTCGACCATCAGCCGAATCGTGACCGTGCCGCCGTCGTATGAAACGCCCACCGCCCAGTCATAGCCAGGGTAGTGCTTGGTCAGGTCCTGCCCGACGGCGAGGCACATGTCCTGCTCGGTGAGGGCGTGTTCGCCGTAGGATTGGAGGTCGATGGAGAGGGTGTCGGTCACGGCATTTCCACCACGCCACGCAGCCGTTGCCGGAGCCTGCTAGCGATCTTGTCTGCCATCTCCACCGTCATGTCGGCGCCGATGGCATCGTCCTCCGACATCATCTCGTAAATGATCTTGGAAATTGCCTGTTCCGACAGATCAAGCGCTGTCGAATGATAAGGCTTGCCTCCCCAATACCACCAGTTTTCACCGCCAGCAATGAGTCCTTGGCTGCTCTCCGTTACGATGGCAACCGGCTTCATCAAGGATTGCGGTTCGCGCCAGACCATCTATTTGCCTATCAGCGACCAAGCCACCAGCAAAAAGCCGAAGCAGGCCATTGCGCCAATCGCTATTCCCACAAAGTGCATCAGTCCCACGCCAGCGAGAACGTGCCGCCGCCGCTCGCGAACGACAGCCCAGCGAACAGCGGCCAATCCAACGTCGTCACGGCGCCTACCGCCATGCCGCCAGAACCCACGCTCCAGATCGTACCGGACCCCGAGGCCGTGGACGTGCTGTCGTTGATGTAGGCGGCGGCCGTGTTGGTCGCGACGCAGACGATCTTGCGGAAGTAGCCCAGCGGCATGGACGCAGGCGAAACGCTGCCCGGGGCCTTCAGCGCCGCAACGTTCGTGGAGACACTGTTGAGCGTCGCATTGGCGCCTATAACCCGGACATCAGCCGTCATGCCGTGTCTCCGGCGAAAGTGTTCCGGCGGTCGTGACAGGTTCGGCAGAGGATGGAGGCTCTGTCGGCACTACCATCCCCGCATCCCCCACTGGGGACAGCGGCTCCTGCGCGAACTGGCTCGGCGCCGGTTCGGGCGCTACGGTGGCCGCAGCAGCGCCAGCCATCGCGCGGAACGTGTTGCGCCCCATCTCGACGCCCGCGTCTTCGTCTGGGTGCGTGTCCCAGTTGCGAATACGATTGCCGAGCGAGTGGAGCGCCTCAAACGCGGCGCGGGCCATGGCTTCGATGTCGAGGGTCACTTATGCCCCCTGAACCCGAACTCGCCCCGATCCGTCTTCATCTTCGCGACCTTTCCTGGCGGGTGTTTCAGCGGCGACGCGGCTGGGATGGCGGTGAGCTTGTGCAGCTTGCGATCCGCCTTGGCGTCGATCTTGTGCTCTTCGGCGGTGGACATGCGGCCGGCTTTCACCGCCTGCGTGGCGCGTGCCTTCGCATTGGCTGCATGGCTGGCGTCGGGTATCGGGTACGAGCGGTCGGGCCCGGCGAATGTCGAGGCCGGAAGCTTCGCCCGCGCCTTGGTGGTGAGAACTGCCATTAATCCGCCCTTCCCTGCCGCACAAACCCATCCCGCATCGGCTCGGCCTTGTGCGCCTTCATGCGCCGATGCGCCGTGCTCTTGCTCGTGCCGAATTCTTTGGCCACGCTCGCGATCGTCTGGCCTGCCGCATGGCGTTCGGTCATGTGGTGGCCTTGCGGGGTGGGCTTGGCCGCCTTCGGCAGTTTCCCCCCCGGATCGGCGTTGGCGAATTCCTGTCCCACCTTCTTCGGAATGCCTAGCGTCGAATGGCCATGCGCTGCTGCCTCCATGGCGCGGCGCTGCTTCTCGGAGACGGGTGGCATCGGCAACTCCTATCCAAACGAGCCTTTTATTGTTTCGCCTCGGACATGCTCGGGTCCGGCGAGGGCCAAGCTAGGGTCTTAACGCCTATACGGGGCAGCCACGGCTTGCCGCGCATCCCGTTCAGTACTCCCCTGCTGACATAGGCCACACCCCTATGCCGATTCGCTGTCCCTCTCGACTCGTCGCCGTGCCGCAGCTGTAGGCGTATGCACCGGCCGTAGCGTTGCTGCCATCTCGCGCCCATGCTGCAGCGCGCCTCTCTCGTCCGGAAACGCCATCTCCCAGAGGCTTGAGAAGCCGTCATCCCACTCGATAAGGACGCCCCAGCCGCCACGATCGTGGAAGGTGGTGATCTTGGTCATCGATCCGCATAAACTGGCGGCGTCGTATCCTCGGCCGAATAGAGCGCCGGGGGTACGATCTCCATGTCGTAGATCCGGGACGTAGCGTCGATCAGGTCCTTTCTCTCGCCAAACGGAAACGTCCTGTACTCCTCGATCAGCGCCAGCGTCACGTCATAGATCCGCCCGTCCTGGTCCGTCGAGCGAATCGCCTTCGCGACGAGGTCTGCCGAGCCGGCCTGCACCGTCGCCATCTGCAGCTTCGTCAGCCCCTCCACCGGGCGAAATTCAATCTCCCCGAACAGCTTCGACTCCTGGTCCGTCTCAACCCGCCACACCGCAGGCTTGCCATCATGCCACACGGCCAGCGGCAGATAGAAACGCGAATTGCGGAAGTCCGGT